>OGEW01000275.1_pt1 | contig 20667 bp, 14 predicted proteins | sample 1570781 | NCBI WGS metagenome assembly OGEW01 (sample SAMEA2582047, study PRJEB24529) | metagenome | biome: Human gut stool | place: China | collected 2011 | reverse complement strand
AATATATGAACCGTAGGAACTATGGGGATAGCTTGGTAAATTTAGTTGGCTAACAAAAGCAACTACTACCCAAGAACCCTGCGATTTTAGTCGTGGGAGGTTCAGTATGCACAAACGGCTATTAAAATTGGAGTAGAAGATTATATTTTAAAGCCAATTTCAAAGTCAGATGTTTCAGAGATTATTGTAAAATTAGTGAGTTCCTTGCAAAAGGAAAGAAAAGATAAGGAAATTGAAAAAGTATTAGAAAAAATAACAACAGTAGATACACAAGATAACATTGCAAAAAATAATTATAAAGATTTAATACAAAATATTATTGAAGAAAGCTATACTGATAGTCAATTTACCTTATCCGTTCTCTCTGAAAAATTAGATTTAAGTTCAGGGTATTTAAGTATTATGTTTAAGAAAAATTTTGGAATTCCATTTCAAGATTATCTTTTACAAAAGAGAATGGAAAAGGCAAAATTATTACTTTTAACAACTGAACTAAAAAATTATGAAATAGCTGAACAAATTGGTTTTGAAGATGTAAATTACTTTATAACAAAATTTAAAAAATATTATCAAATTACTCCAAAACAATATAGAGAAACGGTGTTAAAAAATGAAAATGAACAATAAACCACTAAACATAAAGATAGGATTTTATTTTTTAATCACCAATTTAGTTCTAGTTTTACTTTTAGGAAGTATATTTTATTTCAGTTCAAGTAGTCTTTTAATACAGAAAGAAATTTCAGCTAAAACAGAAGCTATTGAAAAAAGTGGGAATTATATTGAGTTATATATGAGTAAATTGACAACATTAAGTCAAGTAATTTCACATGATAAAGGAGTATATGATTATTTAAAAAATAAAGATGAAACTGAAAAAAATAGGATTTTAAGTATAATAGATAATACACTTTCCACAGATCCTTATATAAAATCTATTATTTTAATAAGAAAAGATGGTGCAGTTATTTCTAATGAAAAAAATGTAAATATGGAAGTTTCTAGTGATATGATGAAAGAGGAATGGTATGTAAATTCTTTAATGAACCCTATGCCTGTATTAAACCCACTTAGAAAACAAAGTTTCTCACTTGATGGAATGGATGATTGGGTTATTTCTGTCAGTAGAGAAATTGCAGATACTAATGGAGAAAATTTAGGTGTATTGTTGATAGATGTAAAATACCAAGCACTTCATGGGTATCTTCAAAATCAAGAAACAGGAAAGAACAGTGATATTGTTATTTTAGATGAGGATAATAGGATAGTTTACTATAAAGAAATCCCTTATGATAGCTCCCAAGAAAAATATCTAAAAAATTTAAAAAATATTGAAGAAGGATATAATAGAAAAGAAAATACAGTTACAGTAAAATATCCTATCAAGAATACTCATTGGATGTTGATTGAAATTTCCTATATGCAAGAAATTGAAAGTTTAAAAAATCATTTTTTTGAAATGATAGTTATAAGTTGTTTGGCTTCTCTTTTAATTACAGTTTTAATAAGTATCAGTGTATTGAGAAGAATTACAAAACCAATTAAAGAGTTAGAGCAACATATGAATAATTTTAATAATGATTTATCAAAAATAAATTTAAAAGGTGATGTAAGTATTGAAATTTTAAGTTTACAAAACCATTTTAATGAAATGATAGATAAGATTAAATATTTAAGAGAATATGAAATTAATGCACTTTATAGTCAAATTAATCCACATTTTTTATACAATACTTTGGATACTATAATCTGGATGGCAGAATTTCAGGATACTGAAAAAGTTATTTCTATTACAAAGGCTTTGTCTAACTTTTTTAGAATTTCTTTAAGTAATGGAAAAGAAAAAATTCCTTTAAAGGAAGAAATAAATCATATTAAAGAATATTTATATATACAAAAGCAAAGATATGAAGATAAATTAGAATATAAAATTTCAATACAAGAAGAATTAGAAAACATAGAGGTACCTAAGATTATATTGCAACCTTTTGTAGAAAATGCAATTTATCATGGTATTAAAAATTTAGATACAACAGGAATAATTTCTATATATTCTCAAATAATAGAGAATAAAATAGAATTAATAATAGAGGATAATGGTATTGGATTTGAAGCAGCTAAAAAACAGGCACTTATGAAAATGGGTGGTGTTGGAATTAAAAATGTAAATAAGAGAATTCAGTATTATTATGGAAATGAATATGGAGCAAAAATAGATAGTTCCTTTAAAACAGGAGCTAGAATCATAATAACCCTACCTTATAAATAGAATTGTCAAATAAAGGACTTAGTTTTAAACTGGGTTCTTTATTTATTATAAGAAAGTGAAAATATTGATTAAACACTAAAAATAAGGTACAATAAAATATATTGTAGGAGGGTAAATAATGACAATAGAAGAAATGAAAAATCTAATTCAAAATGGTGAAAAAATAGATGTTGAATTTAAAGAGTCAAAAGAGGCTTTAACCAAAGATATATACAAGAAAACAAAGTAGTTATTTTGTGAATAAAGTTTATCCTAATTTAAAAATAGATTTTTTAGATATAAATATTATTGAAAAAGTAAGAAAAATGGCAATTTTAAGAAATAAAAATCATATTTGGAAAAACTTAAATGATGAGGAATTACTTAGAAGTGCTAATTTAGTTTTGATTGACCCTGAAACAAATAAAGAAGGAATTACATTAGCAGCTATCCTTTTATTTGGAAAGGATAATTCTATTATGTCTGTACTTCCACAACACAAAACCGATGCTATATTTAGAGTAGAAAATAAAGATAGATATGATGATAGAGATGTTATTATTACAAATTTGATTGATAGTTATGATAGATTAATCAGTTTTGGTCAAAAGCACTTAAATGATTTATTTGTATTAGATGGTATTATAAATGTGAATGCAAGAGATAGAATTTTAAGAGAAATTATATCAAATACATTAGCTCATAGAGATTATTCAAGTGGATTCCCTGCCAAGATGATTATTGATGATGAAAAAATAATCATTGAAAACAGTAATTTGGCTCATGGTATAGGGGAATTAGATTTACAAAAATTTGAACCTTTTCCTAAAAATCCACCAATATCTAAAGTTTTTAGAGAAATAGGTCTTGCTGATGAACTTGGTTCTGGTATGAGAAATACATATAAATATACTCAGCTATATTCAGGTATGAAGCCAATATTTGAAGAGGGAAATATATTTAGGACAATTATTCCTCTTAAAGAAATTGCAACTGAAAAAGTTGGTGGAGAAAATGTCCCTCGAAATGTCCCCCGAAATGTCTCTCGAAATGTCCCTCAAAAATCAATAGAGGAAATGAAGAAAATAATGAAAGAAATAATAAAGAAAAATAATAGAGTAAGCCGTAAATATTTAGCTGAAATATTAGGAGTAAGTGAAAAGACTATTACAAGATATATAAAAGAAATTCCTAATTTAATCTATATTGGAAAAGGAAAAAATGGATATTGGAAATTAGATGAGGAATAAAAGTATAAAAGAAAATTTATAACATTGAGTAAAGAACTTAGTTTTAAACTAGGTTCTTTATTTTTTATTTTCATTGTTGACTTTTTTTATTTTATATAAAAATATACTATACAAAAAATTTTATAAGAAGTTTGACAAATGTCTAATATAGATGTAATATAGAAATACAGATATTTAAGAGAATATTACAAAAGCAATTATTAAACTACAACAATACTCTTAATACATTTAATACATTTTATTATTTTATCATTAATTAAATTTTATTATAAATCAAATGAAGGGGGAAGTGAATATGAGTAATAATCTACATAAAGTAGAAAAAGACTTACGTTCAATATCAAAAAGGTATAAGTCAATTAAATATTCTATTGGCTTGGCAATCTTGTTTTTAATGCTAGGAGTAGGAGCATTTTCAGAAGAGGTTGATAGTTCACAAGCAAATGGAGTACCAACAAGAGAGGAAATAGCTTCATCAAAAGAAAATCTAAAAAATTCTGTTGGTAGTTTACAATCAAAAATTGATAGTGCAAGAGCAGAAAATGAAAAAGGTTTAGTAGGATTAAAATTAGAATTAATTCAATTAATGGAACAAGGAGATCAAGTAGTTAAATCACCATGGTCTTCATGGCAATTTGGAGCTAATTATATGTACAGTAAATGGGATGGTACATATAAAGGAAGAGGGGATAAAGCTGAAAAATATCCTTATGAAGGAGTTTATACAAGAAGTAGTGATTTATTTTTAAGGAATATTTCTACTGATAGTGATGTTTATGAAAAATATACTTCATCTATAAATGAAACTTCTGCTAATTCAGCAACAACTTCTACTATTAGGAAAAAAGGAGGAAGTTTAGGTTATGGAATAGCAAGTACACTTCCAGCACAAGAACCAATAGTACAGATAGAATTAGGTGCTTCTGTAAGACCAAAGAAAATATCTAAGTCACCAGTAGCAGTTACCCCACCTAGCATTACTGTAAATGCTGTTACACCTTTGAGTACACCACAACCACCTGGTGCACCAACACCACCAACTATAAGTATACCTGAATTTAATCCAGTGGCACCTGACCCAATAAAAGTTTCATTACCAACACCACCTACTTTTAATATTAAGTTAGGTTCATTTTGTAACTATATGACTCCTAACTGTGATGATAGAAATTTGGGAGTTAATGGAGGAAAGCATAGTGGGCATGCTCATTCCTTTGATCATAATAATAATATAACTATAACAGCAAGTGATTTATCAGACGGACCAGCAGTAAGATATGCTTGGACAAGTCCTAATTTTAATGGAGCCTTATTAAAAGTATATTTTGATTATGGTGTTAAATCAACTACTCTTGCTAATTGGATTCCAGGTGGAGGAACAGCAACAGTAGATGCAAATTTAACTATTGATTCAATAAGAGGTTCAATAATGCCAGAAGCATCAACTCTTGCTGATGGAAATTGGAACAAAGGAATGTTTTTAACAGGCGGTTCAAGAGTTGCAACTTTGGATAATGGAAGAAATGCAACAATAGTAAATAATAAAACAATAAATATGATGGGACCGTTGGTTGTTGGGTATGAAGTTCAAAGTGATACAATTCTTCATCGTGTTATTAATGGTAATTTATATAGTAATGAAAAGAGAAGTTTAGTAAATTCAGAAAATGGAACTCTTACCGATGAAATAGAAAAGAGTACAAACATTGCTGGAAATAAATTAAATAATTTATTAACAGTTCAACAGCTTAAAGAAGATGGAAGCGGGGTTTATGGAGTTAATTCTAATACTTCTGGACAAAATTCAACAACTCTGACTTTGCCTCCTTATACAAATCAAGGGTCTTTAAATATATCAAGAACTCCTGATATTGTTGATAAAGATGGAAATATTGTTGAGGGGAAAGAAGGAGGATATACAGGATATAAAATAGGTTTAATATTGACTTATGAAAATGCTGATAATAAAAATATACCAAATGATAGTTATGAATTAATTAATAAAGGAAAAATTAAATTTAATGGGAACCATTCTATTGGAATCCAAGTTTATGCACCAGGAAGTGATAGTAATGGAATAAATGCTCCAAAAGTAACAGTAAAAAATATAGGAGATAAAGCTGATATAACATTAGGTGGGGTGGCTAGTTATGGTTTAAAATTATCTTCTAGGGTAGATGAAAATTCAATAGTTGAAAATGAAGGAAAAATTAGTATAAATGGGGATAATACAAAATCTTATGTTCTTGACAATAATAATCCTAATGTAAAAACAGGTATATATGATGGTGATGCTGATGGAAATAAAGATAATTACTCGCTTTCATCAGGTATAGCAGTAATAGAGGATAATACATTAAAAGACAACTCTTCAATAAGAGCATATCAAGGAAAAGTTCAAAATAAAGGAACTATAAATGTTTCTGGTGGACAAGGTAATACTGGAATGGTTTTAAAAGTAAAAGCTAATGATGATATTACTAATGATGGTAGTGGAACAATAACAGTTACTGGAATTAAAAATATTGGTATGAGAGTGGACTTAGGAACAACTAAAACAGATAATAATCCAGCAAATATTACACCAAAAGCATATAATAAAGGGACAATTACTATAACTAATGGTGAACAAAATATTGGTATGGTTGCTAATAGTTCTGAAAGTTCAGGAGGTAATATAGTTCATAAAGCTATTGCTGAAAATAAAAATAATATAACATTTACAGGAAAAGCTTCAAATGCAATAGGGATGTTCTCACAAGATGGAGCAGAAATCATAAATGCAACAAATGGAAAAATCACAGGACCAACTGCTGGTGGGCTTGAAGGAACAATAGGAATGGTGATACAACCTAAAATAGCACCTACAAATGTGGCTTCAAGTGGTATAAATAATGGAGAAATAAATTTAACAGGAACAAAAGTTACAGGAGTATATAACCAAGGTACATTTACAATGGAAGGTGCTAATTCTTCTATAACAACTTCTGGGAAAAAAGCTATTTCTTTGTATGTAATAGGAAATTCTTCTACAACAAATATTAATTCTGGAAAAATAATCGCAAAAGATGGGGCATTAGGACTTTTTGCAGACGATACAACAATAAATTTAGGAAATAATACAGCTGCACCTGAGTTAGAAGGACATGGAAAAGGAACTTTATTATTCTATAATTATACAAAAAATTCTTCTGGTTCTTATGAATCTAAAGGTAAATTTAAAATAAATAAAGAAACAACAGCTAAATTGACAACTGGTGCAACAGCCTTTTATTTTAAAGATATAACACCAGGTTCAGCAACAGGAGGAGCAACCGATCAAACAACAGCTGATAAATTAAATAAAATGTTTGCAGGTTCAATAGACAAATTAAAGTTAAGATTAGATAAAGATTCAACTCTATTCGTATTGGATAATAAAATTTTTAATACAGGGGCTATTCCTTTAAGCAGTATACAACCTACTCAAATAAATAATTATTTAGGTGATCATGTATCAGTTGATACAAATAATTCATCAAAAAATTTTAAAGCATATAAAACAACAAGAGGAACTTTAAGTATAGATGAAGATGTTCAGCTAGATAATTATACAGGTACAGCAATAGATAGTTATTACAGGGTAGATTTCTTAAACTCAGCTGTTACTGTTGAGGCAGGTAAAAAAATTGTTGGAACTGATACAACAGAAATTGAACAAGTTATAGCTCAAGCTAACTATGAAGATGCAACAAGTGATAATCATGTAAAAGTAATAAATAATGGTACAATAGATTTCTCTAAAAAAGGTGGAACTGCAATAGCTGTAGACTACGCACCAGCTACAAATAATGGTTTAATAAAAATGGATGCAGCTAATGGTACAAATAAAAATAGTATAGGATTATTTGGAGCATCTAGTTCAAAATTAACAAATAGTTCAACAGGAGAAATTCAACTTGGAACAAGAGGAGTTGGAATTTGGGGAGCTAATAAAATAGGTAGTTCAGTAGGTACTTGGGGTAAAAATATAAATATTACAAATAATGGTAAAATTACAGGACTTTCTGGAAAAGAAGGAGTATTTGGTATCTATGCTGTAAATGACATAGCAACTTATACTGGGGCTACATCTAATATAGTTCATGGAGTAACAGGAAATATAGATTTATCTCAATCTAAAAAAAGCATAGGAATCTATATGGCAAATGGAACATTAACTTCATCTGGTAATATATCAGTTAGTGATAAGAGTGTTGGATTAGATGCTACAACTTCAGATGTAACAATAAGTGGTGGAACTCATACAATAGGTAAAGAATCTGTTGGTTTCAAATTAACAAATATTTCTAACACTAAAAAATTCCTAGGAAATTTAGGAAATATTTCTATAAAAGATAAAGGTTCAGTTGCCTATTTAATTAAAAGTTCAGTTCTAACATCAGGAACTAATTTTAAAGATAATTTAGCTTTGACTTCCACAAGTGCTTATACATATATGAGTTTAATAAATCATAGCATGTTGGACTATATGAACACTAAAACTATTGCTAATGATGATTCTATATTTGTAAATACAAAAGATTCAACTGTTAGTTTATTGTCAGGAACTAGTGTCACTTCAACAAATAAGAAAGTAACAGGAGTTTATTCTGAAAATTCAGCTGTATCAAATGGTGGAATACTAGCATTAACAGGAGATGAATCATCTGCTCTATATGGTAAAGCTGGTTCATTTTTGATAAATAGTGGTAAGATTACTATTGGAAAAAGTGGTTCAGGAATATATAGTATAGACAGTACTGGAAAGAATAATGGAGAAATAACAATAGGACAAGGCTCAGTAGGTATGCGTGCAGAAGATGCAATTATAGAAAATGGGGTTGCTGGAAAAATCCTAAGTACAGGAGTAAGTGCACTAGGAATGTCTCAAAGTGGAGGAACTCAAAATATAACAAATAAAGGTGCTATTACATTGATGGGAGATAAATCAATTGCTTTACATTCAGAAGGAATAACTTCTCCTAATCATAAAGTTATTAATATAGGAAATATAACTGTTGGAGCTTCTTCAAATACATTAAGTCCAAGTATAGGTATTTATTCAGCAAATGGAGTAAATAGTACAGTAGAAAATAGTGGAAAAGTTGTTGCAGGGACAAAATCAACAGCAATTTATGCTGGAAATATAAACTTAACTGGAACATCTGAAACAACAGCAGGTAACGGAGGAATAGGGGTATATTCTAAGATAGGAAATGTTAATATTTCTGAAAATTCTAAGATAACCGTTGGAGCTACATTAGGCAGTGGTCAAGAAGGAGTTGGAGTATATTTAGCTGGAAATAATCAAACTCTTAATAGTAATACTGATAAATTAAGTATTGGAAAAGGTTCGTTTGGTTATGTAATGACTGGACAAGGAAATACAGTAAGAACAGGAAAAATTGGAACAACAGGAGTTGTAAATCTTTCTGACGATTCAGTATTTATGTATTCAGGAGATAAAACAGGAACTATAAAAAATTATAATAATTTAAAATCAATAGGAAATGAAAACTATGGTGTCTATGCACTAGGTTCAGTTGAAAATCATGGGAATATTGACTTTAGCCAAGGTATAGGAAATGTAGGAGCATATAGCTATGTAGAGGGAGCAACTACAACACCTAATGCTATAAAAAACTATGGAACTATAAAAGTATCTAAATCAGATATTAATGATCCAGATAATAGAAAATATGGAATAGGTATGGCAGCTGGATATAGTGAAGAAACTCCTAAAGGCTCTGGAAACTTTATAACAAGAGGATTAGGACACATAGAAAATCATGGAACTATAAAAGTTACAGATCCTGATAGTATAGGAATGTATGCAACAGGTTCAGGTTCAAAAATTTTAAATGCAGGTAGAATAGAATTAAGTGGACCTAAGAGAAATATAGGTATATTTGCTGAAAATGGAGCAGAAGTAATTAACACAGGAACTATAACAACTGTTGGTTCAGGAAATATAGGGCAAATAGGTATAGCAATAAGAAAGGGAGCTATTTTAGATAATAGAGGAACTATAAATATAGATGCCTCTAAGGGATATGGATTACTTATAGCTGGTGGAATAGTAAAGAACTATGGGGAAGCTAATATAACTGTTGATAGTGGTGCAATAAAGATAAAAGAAATAAGAGCGTCTGATACTTCAAAAGAAATAGAAGATTTAAGAGGAAATAAAGTAAAAATTTACTCACCAGCAGGAGCAGCTAATGGAGTTATAACAGAAAATGGTGTAGTTAGAAAGCCGACAGTAGTCCATGTACAAGCAATAGCGAACAGAAAACCTAACGATATACCAACATCATCAGTAGGTATGTATATGGATACATCAGGGATAAATTATACAAGACCTATAAATAATATTGGTGCTTTAAGAGGATTAACTCAATCAGATATAATTATAGGAGTAGAAGCTACTAAATATACTACTGCTAAAACTATACAATTAGGTCAAGATATAATTGAACCATACAATGATATGATAAGAAAATCAGGAATAGAAAAGTTTAGTATTTATTCAGGTTCATTAACTTGGATGGCATCAATAACTCAACTACCTGATTATACAATAAGAAATGCTTATTTAAGAAAAATACCATATACAGTTTGGGCTGGTAAGATGGCAACACCTATTGATAAAAAAGATACATATAATTTCACAGATGGATTGGAACAAAGATACGGTGTTGAGGGAATAGAAACAAGAGAAAATGGAGTATTCCAAAAATTAAATTCTATTGGAAACAATGAAGAAATCTTACTATACCAAGCCTTTGATGAAATGATGGGACACCAATATGCAAATGTACAACAAAGAGTACAATCAACAGGAATAATCTTAGATAAAGAATTTGATTATTTAAGAGATGAATGGAGAACAGCTTCAAAAGATTCAAATAAGATTAAAACATTTGGAACTAATGGAGAATATAAAACAAATACAGCAGGAGTAATAGATTATAAATATCATGCTTATGGTGTAGCTTATGTACATGAAAATGAAGATATCAAAATGGGAAGAGGCACTGGATGGTATACAGGTATAGTTCATAATACATTTAAGTTTAAAGATATAGGAAATTCAAAAGAACAAATGTTACAAGCAAAGGTAGGATTATTAAAATCAGTACCATTTGATGTTAATAATAGTTTGAATTGGACAATATCAGGAGATATCTTTGTAGGACGTAATACAATGCATAGAAAATTCTTAGTAGTAGATGAAATATTTAATGCAAAATCAAGATACTATACTTATGGAATAGGTGTAAAGAATGAAATAGGAAAAGAATTTAGATTAAGTGAAGGGTTCACATTAAGACCTTATGCAGCATTAAAACTAGAATATGGAAGAGTATCTAAGATAAGAGAAAAATCAGGAGAAGTAAGATTAGAAGTAAAACATAATGATTATTTCTCAGTAAGACCAGAAATAGGAGCAGAATTAGGATTCAAACACTACTTTGGAATGAAAGCATTAAGAACAACATTAGGAGTAGCTTATGAAAATGAGCTAGGAAGAGTTGCAAATGGAAAGAATAAAGCAAGAGTAGCTCATACAGATGCAGATTGGTTCAACATAAGAGGAGAAAAAGAAAATAGAAGAGGAAATGTAAAATTTGACTTAAATGTTGGATTGGATAACACAAGATATGGAGTAACTGCAAATATAGGATATGATACTAAGGGTGAAAACCTAAGAGGAGGTTTAGGACTAAGAGTTATATTCTAATCTCATCAAAATTAGCTTATATCACTTACAGGTGTCCATAAATGTTGAGAGAGCCTTTGTGGAGCTCTGGAAACATTTATGGCTACCAAGTAAGTGTATAAATAAGGCACTAACACTAGTGTATATAGATTATTATTTCCCAGAAAAAGGTTAGTATAATAGGAAAAATTTATCTTATTATATTAATCTTTTTTATTTAATAAAAAAATATAATATTTCTTATATTGTATGATTAGTGCTATAATATAACTAAATTATAAAATGATAAGGAGTGTTGTAATGTTAAATGAAATTGCAAAAAATATATATTTAGTAGAGGTACCTTTACCTAAAAATCCATTGAGAGCATTAAATTGTTATTTTATTAAAAATGGTGAAAATATTTTAGTTGTAGATAGTGGTTTTGACCATGAAGAAAGTGAAAAAGCATTTTTTAATGCCTTAGATGAATTAGGAGCAAAAGTTGGAAAGACAGATATGTTTCTAACTCATTTACATGCTGACCATTCAGGATTGGCTTTAAAATTTAAAAATAAATATCAAGGTAAAGTCTATTGTAGCCAAATAGATACTGATTATATAAATCAAATGAAACATGAACTGTATGCTGATAGATTTGTTCCTACGTTAAAAGTTATGGGAATGAAACCAGACTTTAAATTTTTTGAAACTCACCCTGGGCTTGTCTATTGTGTAAAAGGAAAACTTGACACAACAATAGTCAAAGATGGAGATAAAATAGATTTTGGAGATTATCATTTTGAAGTTGTTGATTTAAGTGGGCATACTCCTGGGCAAGTTGGAATATATGATAGAGAACATAAAATCCTATTCTCAGGAGATCATATTTTAAATAAGATAACACCTAATATAAGTTTTTGGGAATTCAAATATGAAGATATTTTAGGAACATATCTTAAAAATTTAGATAAGGTTTACAATATGGATGTAAATATAATTTATGCAGCACATAGAGGAATAATTGAAAATCCTAAACTTAGAATAGATGAGCTAAAAAAACACTATGCTGATAGAAATGCAGAAGTGTATGGTTTATTAAAAGAAGGAGAAAAATTTTCTGCTGCACAGATTGCTACAAAAATGCACTGGGATTATAGAGCTAAAAATTTTGAAGAATTTCCTAATAATCAAAAATGGTTTGCAACAGGTGAAGCATTAGCTAATTTAGAACATTTAAGAGCTATTGGTAAGGCAGATTATGAGTTTATAGACGGAATTGCTTTTTATAGAGCTATATAATAAGAAAGAGTTGTTGTATTCAATCTGCAACAACTCCTTTTAATATATATCTCCTCTATTATCGGCATCTATAACATCAATTAATATAATTTTATTATTTATAACTTTATAAATAACCCTATAACTGTTTATTCTCATTCTAAATAAATCACTATATCCTATTAGTTTTTTTATATCTATATTTCTTTGTCCTTTAAAATGAAGAATAATATTATTTTTAAATTTTTCTTTTATATTTTCGTGTTTTTTGAAAAAAGACTTGGCAGGTTTACGGATTATAAAATCAATAATAAACTCTTGCTTCATAATTTGACAACCACACTTTCTTTTTCAGCAATTTCAAGTTCATCATCATTATATTTATTTAATCTTTCAATGATTTCATCAGTTTCTTTTTGAGTAGTTTCTTCAATATCTGCTGTTAATCTATAATAAGCTTCACTTTTTTTAGCTTCTAAAATCATTTTAATACCTTTTCTAATCAAATCAGATGCAGGAATATTATATATGCTAGATACTTTTTTTATATCTTGTAATGTTTGTTCGTCAAGTCTTAAACTGATAGCTTTCATTAAAAATCACCTCTTTGTATCTCTGTATATACAGAGTATACTATAAAGTTTCTAAAAATACAATAATATTTTTATTTTTTCTTTACAGATATAAAATTAAAAATTATAATATATTAGATAAATCAATATATATTATGAAATTTAAAAAAAAGGACAGTGAAGAATATGATAAAGGAATTTGATGGGTCACGAAAAATGATGGAAGATATAATTTATATAGATAATAAATCTTTTAAAGATATAGATTCTGATATAAATGAGTTATGTGAAAGAATAAAAAAGAATAAACAATATCAACTATTTGTCAAATATTTACAGAATATTCCAGTTGCATATTTAGGAATTTTGTATATGTCTAATTTACATTATGATGGAGCATGGGTAGATTTAATTGCAGTTGTGGAAGAGCATAGAAATAAAGGTATAGGCAGAGAATTACTTAAATTTGCTGAAAACAAGGTAAAAGAAAAGAAAGGGACAGTTTTAACTGGTTTAGTAAGAAAAGATAATGTTTCTTCTTCTACAATGTTTTTGAATTCAAATTTTAAACCTAGTGAAAAAGATTTTATTCTATATTTAAAAGATATTTAAAAATAATTAGAAATATTTAGGGATTGCTGTAAAAAAGATTTTAATTTTTACAACATTCCCTTTTAATTTTTGAGTAAAACAAATATTAAATATAGTTAAAAAATAGTGTTTGCAATTACCATATATTTGATGTATAATTACAGAAAAAATTTTTTAAATTTCTATAAATTAAAGGAGATAAAAACATGAACAACTTATTGGACAACTTTGGTACTAACTGCTTTTCAGAAAAAAATTTAAAGAATAGAGTTCCAGATTATGTGGTTAAGAAATTTTTAGAAATCAAAAATGGAAAAGCTGAACTTACATTAGAGATTGCAGATATAATAGCAAATGCTATAAAAATGTGGGCATTGGAGAAAGGAGCAACACATTATACACATTGGTTTCAACCTCTTACCGACCTTACAGCTGAAAAACATGAATCTTTTATTAAATAGTGCAAGAACACTCGTGACTCTAGCACTCGTAGGGTGTTAGTCATGAGACCTGTACTCGTGAGTATGAATTGCACGAAAATTTTAGTAAGCATATAGGGAAACTTGTATGTAGACACGGAGCAAAACCGTGCAACAAAGAAACTGAATTGCTGGGAACTCTTAAAGCTAGTATAACCACAACATAATACTTAAGTGAGAATATGGTATAAGTGTGATGGTGGCGAAAGCAGAAAAAATATACTAGATGGTGCAAGGTTAAATCCTAAACATTATGATAATAGACAATCAGCAGCTAAGCCTGAAAAGGAAAGTTCAACGACTATCCCTCGTGAGGGGAGTACAATACAAGCGATTGGTATTGGAAGTGGTTTCGCCTAAGGTGTTGAGATACACTATGGATAAGATATAGTCTGTGCTTGTTAGAGATAACAAGAAGTTCATAAGAGAACTGCATAAGTAGTAGCGCACTTATGTGAACGACACTTCCCACTGTTGTGGGGTTTTAAAAACTTTAAAAATATTTAAAAATAAATAAAAAACATTACTTTTTAGTAGATAAAATGTAGAATATATGATATAATATCTCTGATGAAAAGGAGGTGATTATATATGTATTTAACATTAAAACAACAAGTAAAACATCTTAGTAAGAAAGAATTTAAAATTTTAAAATATTTGTGCCATATAGCTAAGAATTTAAAGAATCAAGCTATATATAATGTTAGACAACACTATTTTAAAAATAAAAAGTATTTAAGCTATAATGAAAACTATAAGATACTTAAAAATAGTGAGAACTATAAGAAATTAAATTCTAATATGGCTCAACAAATTCTAAAAGAAGTAGATGAAAGCTTTAAATCATTCTTTGCACTTTTAAAACTTGCTAAGAATGGTCAATATAACGGTAAAATAAAATTACCTAATTATCTTGATAAAGATGGTTTTACGACTCTTGTTATAGGTTTTGTTAGATTAAAAGATGATATGCTGATAGTTCCTTATTCAAATTCATTTAGAAAGGCACATAAGGAAATCACAATAAAACTACCACTAGTATTAAAAGACAAGAAGATAAAAGAAATTAGAATAATACCAAAACAACATTCTAGGTACTTTGAAATTCAATATACTTATGAGGTAGAAGAAGTTCAAAGGGAATTAAATGAAAATAATGTACTAGGAATTGATTTAGGTATAGATAATCTTTGTACTTGTGTTACAAATACTGGAGCTTCATTCATAATAGATGGTAGAAAATTAAAATCAATAAATCAGTACTATAATAAGATAAATGCAAAATTACAAAGTATAAAAGATAAGCAAAAGATTGAGCGAATGACATTAAGGCAAAAGAGAATAACTAGAAAGAGAAATAATCGTATAAATGATTATCTTTCAAAAGCAGCAAGAATAATTATAAATTATTGTCTTAATAATGATATAGGAAAACTAGTTCTAGGATATAATGAAGATTTTCAAAGAAATTCAAATATTGGAAGTATAAATAATCAGAACTTTGTAAATATACCATATGGAAAATTAAGAGATAAATTAATATATCTATGTAAACTATATGGAATAGAATTTAAACTACAAGAAGAGAGTTATACATCAAAAGCAAGTTTCTTTAATGGAGATGAAATTCCAATATATGATAAAGAAAATCCGCAAAAATATATATTCAGTGGAAAAAGAATAAAAAGAGGACTATATCAAACAAGCGCAGGTAAACTCATAAATGCAGATTGTAATGGAGCATTAAATATTCTAAGAAAAAGTAAAGTTGTGGACTTAAGTGTCCTATACAATAGAGGTGAGCTGAACACACCTAAAAGAATAAGGGTAGTGTAAAGCTATCAAACTTCTTAGAAAATTTTTAAATATTTTTAAAGATTTTAGAACCCCGCGACTCTAGCACTCGTAGGGTGTCAGTCGTGGGAGGTTCAGATCCATTAATTCAGATGGAACAAATATGGCAAAATTTTCAGGAAAGGATTTAATGAAAGGAGAATCTGATACTTCATCATTTCCAAATGGAGGGTTAAGATCAACTTTTGAAGCAAGAGGGTATACTGCTTGGGACATAAGTTCCCCTATGTTTTTAAAAGGTGAAGAAGGTTGTAAAACATTATATATTCCAACAGCTTTTATAGCATATAATGGAGAGGCTTTGGATAAAAAAGTTCCTTTACTTCGTTCTATAAATTCTTTAAAAGAACAGGCTTTAAAAATTCAAAAATTATTAGGAGATAATGAAACTGAAAATATAAATGTAACTCTTGGTGTGGAACAAGAATATTTCTTAGTTGATAAACAATTTTTCTATAAAAGACAAGATTTGGTTTTGTCTGGTAAAACAGTTTTTGGTTGTTTACCACCAAAAGGGCAACAAATGAATGACCATTATTATGGAATGATAAAAGAAAGAATAGAAAATTTTATGGCAGAACTTGATAATGAACTTTGGAAAGTTGGAGTTATGTCAAAGACAAAACATAATGAAGTAGCTCCAAATCAGTTTGAAATTGCATTGATGTTTAGTACTGCAAATGTTTCTGTTGATCAAAATCAAATTACTATGGATATGATTAAAAAGGTTGCTAATAGGCATAATATGGTTGCACTTTTGCATGAAAAACCTTTTCAAGGGGTAAATGGTTCAGGGAAACATTGTAATTGGTCATTATCTACTGATAAGGGGGTAAATTTATATGACCCTGAGACACTTTCTGAAAATAATTTAAGTTTTTTAATTTATTTAATAGCTGTAATAGAAGGTGTGGATAGATATGCTTCTGCACTTAGAGCAACAACAGCTACTCCTGGAAATGATTATAGGTTAGGAGGACATGAAGCTCCACCAGCAATTATTTCCATATTTTTAGGAGATCAATTAGTAAACATTTTAGAAAATATTGAAAGTGTGAACTTTAATAATAATTCAAATTCACACCCAAGTGAAATAACCATAGATAAAAATATTTCAAGAATTCCAAAAGATATATCTGATAGAAATAGAACTTCTCCTATGGCTTTTACTGGGAATAAATTTGAGTTTAGAATGCCAGGTTCTAGTGCTTCACCAGCAACACCTATATTTGTATTAAATACAATAGTTGCTGATATATTGAAAGAATATAATGAATATTTAGAAAAAGAATTAAAAAATAAATCTATTAAGGAAGTTGTTATATCTCTTGTAAAAGATAGATATAATAAACACAAGAGAATTGTATTTAATGGCAATGGCTATGAACAAAAATGGGTAGATGAAGCTAAGAAAAGAGGACTTCCAAATTTAAAAGATACAGTTGAAGGTTTACCAGCATTGATAGAAGAAGATATTATACAATTATTTGAAAGAAATTCTGTACTTTCAAGGAGTGAGTCACTTTCAAGATTCCATGTCTATGTAGAAAGATATAATAAACAATGTAATCTTGAAGTTTCAACTGGAATTAAAATTGTAAGAAATCAAGTTTATCCATTTATAATAAAATATATTTCTAATCTTTCAAAGTCTATACATCGTTCAAGAAAAATTTTTCCAGATGAAGATTTATTTAAATATGATATAGACATTTTAAAAGAAATAATTTTATTAAAAAATGATATGTTAATATTTACTGATAAATTGGAAGAAAATTTGGCTAGTGCTATAAAAATTGAAGATTTGTATCAAAGAGCTAGGTTCTATGCAAATGAGGTTAAACCAACATTAGAAAAACTTAGAGAAAAAGTGGATAAATTAGAAGAAAAGATTGCTACTGATGCTTGGCCTATACCAAGTTACTATGATTTATTATTTAATTTATAAATTTAAAACTCCTTATAATTTTTTTATTTTAAAATATGTTATAATAAACTATAATATAAATTTTTAAGAAGGAGTGAAAAAATGTCAAGAAAATTAGAAAATTTAAAACCAGAAAGAGTATTTTATTATTTTGAAGAATTATCAAAGAGAATCAGCAAATGAAAAAGCTGTGAGTGATTTTTTAGTGGATACTGCCAAAAAATTGGGATTAGAAGAGTATCAAGATAAAATTAATAATATAGTTATTAAAAAGCCTGCAACTAAGGGTTATGAAAATTCAGATGGAGTAATACTTCAGGGACATATGGACATGGTTTGTGAAAAAGAACTTGATTCCAACCATAATTTTAAAACAGATGGAATTGATTTAATTGTTGATGGTAAATTTTTAAGAGCAAATAAAACAACTCTTGGAGCAGATAATGGAATAGCAGTTGCTATGGGACTTGCTATTCTTGAAGATAAAAATATAGAACACCCAAAAATTGAATTACTTGTTACTGTTGAAGAAGAAACAACAATGAGAGGAGCTATGGAACTTGAAGAAAATATTTTAACTGGAAAAATGTTAATCAATATTGATTCAGAAGAGGAAGGCTGGGTTACTGTTGGTAGTGCTGGTGGAAGAGAAGTAGATATTATTTTTAATGAAGAAAAAGAAAAATTTGATAATACTAATTCAAATTTTTATAGATTAGAAGTTAAAAATCTATTTGGAGGACATTCAGGAGCTGAAATTCATAAAAATAGATTAAATGCTAATAAGGTTATGAGTGAAGTTATATCAGAAATTAAAAAAGATTTTGATATAAAATTATGTGATATTAAAGGTGGTTCAAAAGATAATGCAATTCCAAGAGAATGTTATTTTGATATAGCTGTTGATAAGTCTTCTTCTCAAAATTTTATCAATAAAATTAAAGAAATTTTTGAAAACTTTAAAAATAAATATATAGGACAAGATCCTAATATCACTTTTGAAATTTCTGATTTAAAGAATAAATATGATAAAATTTATTCTAAGAATTTATTTGAAAAAGTTTTAGGGCTTGTAAAGGACTTACCAACAGGAGTAAATACTTGGCTAAAAGAATATCCTGATATAGTTGAAAGTTCTGATAACTTGGCTATTGTTAAAGTTATAGATGATAAAATTACTGTTATAGTATCTTTAAGAAGTTCTGAACCTAGTGTTTTAGATAGCTTAGAAGAAAAAATAACTACTGTTGCTAAAAAATATAATGCTAGTCATAAAGTTAGTGGTGGCTATCCTGAATGGAGATTTAAACCTATATCTCGTTTAAGAGATACTGCTGTTAAAACTTATCAAGATTTATTTAATGAAAAAATGCAAGTAGCTGTTATCCATGCAGGACTTGAATGTGGAGCAATTTCTATGCACTATCCAAATTTAGATATGATTTCAATAGGACCTAATATCTATGATGTTCATACTCCAAAAGAAAAAATGGAGATAGCTTCTGTTGAAAAATATTATAAATACTTGGTTGAATTATTAAAAAATTTAAAATAAATTAAAAGAAGGCTATTGCAAACTTATGAATGAAATAAAAAATAGTTCATTACTAGCCAAATTTTTTAACGGATAAAAATTAAGAATTCGCTGCAAATTTGCTAAACTCACTTCGTTCAAACACAGCAAGATTTGCTCGGCTCATTCTATTTAATTTTTATCCTAAAATTTAGAATATAATTCACTTATTTTTTGTCCAGTTTAAGATTACTGTGATGTCCATTATTGTTGAGTGAGCCTTTATAGAGCTCGAAACACTAATGACTATCAAGCAGTTGAAATATGTTAAAAGAAATTTTATATAACCTTACTTCAAGAAAAATTTATTTCACCTCTCCATAATTTTTGTTACCATTTCTTTTAATTTAGGAACAACTTCTTCTTCAAACCAAGGATTTTTCTTTAACCATCTAATATTTAAAGGTGATGGGTGAACTATTGGAAAAAATTTAGGTAGATATTCTTTATAAGCATGAACTGTATCTGTTAAATTATCTTTTAGTTTACCTTTTAAGTAAAATCCTTGAGCATATTTTCCAATTAATATAAATAATTCAACATTAGGTAATAATTCTAAAATTTTATTATGCCACTTTTCTCCAAAATCTTTTCTTGGGGGTAAATCTCCACTTTTTCCCTTTCCTGGATAATAAAAATCCATTGGTATTATAGCAAGTAAATTTGAACTATAAAAAGTTTTTTCATCTACTCCCATCCAAAGTCTTAATTTATCTCCACTTTTATCTTTCCAATACAATCTATTTTCTTGAGCTTTTATACCTGGAGCTTGTCCGACAATAACAATTCTTGCTTCTTTTGGTGCAGAAAAAAGAGGGTCAATCCCTTGTTCTGTATATTTCTTATTTTCTTCATCATTTTTTATTTCTTCAATAAGTTTTTTTAATTTTTCATCTCTATTCATTTTTTTCACCTAGTTTATAATAAATTTTATATGGTCTATTATAACATTTTTTAAATAAAAAATTAAATTAATTTTAAATTTAAAATTTCAAATAAAATTTTATTTAAAAGAAAATAAATATATAAAATGTTCTATAAAAAAACAAATAAAATTAAAAAATTATAAAATTTTTATAAAAATATTGACATTCTACAAGCTGTGTGATAATATAAAATGGTGTATGGAAATCAAGTATTTTGAATAAAAATTGATTTTCAAAAAACTA
>OGEW01000271.1_pt1 | contig 20963 bp, 18 predicted proteins | sample 1570781 | NCBI WGS metagenome assembly OGEW01 (sample SAMEA2582047, study PRJEB24529) | metagenome | biome: Human gut stool | place: China | collected 2011 | reverse complement strand
ATAGTATCTTTAAGTTATTTTTTATCATTTTTACAAGAGCTATTTATAAAATATGAAAAAATTACTAACTTATCAAAAGAAAAGTCAAGTTTCTTTAAAGATTTTAAAGAAGGAATAAATTATATAAAGAACAATAAGATTATTTTTAATTTCTTTATATTAGTGATGTTTCTAAATTTTTTTATAGCAAATAATGATGAGATAATCAATCCTGGAATTTTAATTAAAAAATATGAAATATCTGAAAAATTATTTGGCTTTTCAGCTACTTCATATGGGATAGGAAGTGTATTTGCAGGAATTTTTATTTATTATAATAAGAAATTTAGTTTTCTTAAAAAATTAAAATTATTATTTATTTTAAACAGTTCTCTGATGTGTTTAGGAGGTCTCTTATCTATAATACTATTTAGATATAATCATTATATATATTTTACAATTTTTATATATATTTTACAATTTTTATATTTTTTCAATTTCTAATTGGAATGATAACTACTTTTGTAAATGTTCCATTAATATCCTCATTTCAAAGGACTGTTGAGATTGAATATCAAAGTCGTTTTTTCTCAATTTTATCATTCTTTTCAGGAGGATTAGTTCCCTTAGGGATTTTATATGCAGGTTATCTGTCATCATATATTGGTGCTGATGTTACATATATGATTAATAATGTAGTTATTATAATTATAGTATGTTTAGTTTTCAATAATATAAGAGAAGCTGTTGTAAATTGAAATAAAAAATTTTATAACTTTTAAATAAGATTACTGCGACATCCTATAATGTTTGAAAGAGCATTTAGGAGCTCTGGAAACGTTATAGGGCTGTCAAGTAATCTTTATATTATTATTAAATTTTATTTTTTCTTAGCATATTTAATAGAGTCAAATGCAACAGCTACAACAATTATTATACCTTTTATAATATATTGCCAGTATGGGCTAACACCTGTATAAGTAAGTCCATAGTTTATAATTGTTAAAATTATAACTCCTGTAATAACTCCTGAAATTCTACCAACACCACCATAGAATGAAACTCCTCCAATTACGCAGGCAGCAATGGCATCCATTTCATACATAAATCCTAAGTTGTTAGTTGCAGAACCTATACGTCCTGCTTCTAAGAAACCACCAAAAGCATAATATGCTCCAGATAGTGCATATATTCCCATAAGAGTTAGAACAACATTTACTCCTGATACTTTCGCAGCTTCTGGATTTCCTCCAACAGCAAATACATTCTTACCAAATTTTGTTTTATTCCATAAAGTCCACATAATCAATGTTGCAATAGCAGCATAGATAATTAAATATGGTATTGTATATGAGCCTATTTGTATATAACCTTGTGCAAATTTACTATATCTTTCTACAAATCCAGAAATTGGAGCAGCTCCTGCTTTATCATAGTAAAGAGAGTTTATTCCATATACAATAGTCATTGTTCCCATAGTAGCTATAAATGGGTGAACATTTAAAGTTGCCACAACTATACCATTTATACTTGCTATAACTACACCAACTACTACTACAATCAATATAGTTGTAAATATTGAAAATTCTCCCAGTGTTGGAAATGCTTTATTTACATTTGTTGCAGATTGTAAAAGTGTTCCAGATATAACAGCAGAAAGTCCAACTTGTCTACCTGCTGATAAGTCAGTACCTTGTGTTACTATAAGCCCAGCAACTCCAAGAGCAATAATTGTTCTTACAGAAGATTGTGTAAGAATATTTTTAAAGTTTCTTATACTTAAAAAAGTAGGTTCTTTTATTATTATTGCAACAAGCATACAAAACAATACAAGATATAGTCCACTTTCTATAATAATTTTTTTAAAATCTATTTTTCCTTCATTAGTTCTTGCAATCATTTCTTATTCTCCTTCTTAATTTTTATAGATATTTAGCTGATAATTCCATTATTTCTTCTTGATTAGTTTCAGAAGTTTTAACAATTCCTGCAACTCTACCATTGCTCATAACAAGTATTCTATCTGTTACTCCTAAAAGTTCTGGCATTTCAGAGGAAATCATTATAATTCCCTTGTCTTTTTTAGCAAGGTCTATCATTAATTGATAAATTTCATATTTTGCTAAAACATCAATACCTCTAGTAGGCTCATCAAGCATAAGAACTTCTGGTTCAGTTAGTAGCCATCTTCCAATAATTACTTTTTGTTGATTTCCACCAGAAAGGCTTCCAATTTTCGTAGAGTATGAAGGGGTTTTTACTCTCATACTATCTACTATCCATTTAGTATCTCTTTCTATATCTTTATTTTTAAGAAGTCTAAATTTATTTTTATATCTATCTAAGTTAGAGATAACAGAGTTAAATGCTACATCTAACATTGAAAATATTCCTGTACTTCTACGTTCTTCTGTTACTAAGGCAAAACCATTTTTTATAGCATCTTCTGGACTTTTATTTTTTACAGTTTTACCTTTTAAAATAATTTCACCATGTTCTTTTGGTCTCATTCCAAAAATAGTTTCAACTATTTCTGTTCTTTTAGAACCAACAAGCCCAGCTATTCCTAAAATCTCTCCTTTATAAAGTTCAAAACTTACATCTTGTATTGAAGGCTGATTTAAAGCAGTTAAATTTTTAACTTGTAATATCATTTCCTTAGCTTTATTATCTTTTTTAGGGAAACGCTCTGTTAAATCTCTACCTACCATCATACTTATAATTTGCTCAGTTGTGATTTTAGATACATCATTAGTTGATATCCATTTACCATCTCTTAAAATAGTAATTTCATCTGAAATCATTTTTATTTCTTCCATTTTATGAGAAATATAAACAATTCCAACTCCACTTTCTTTTAATTTTTTTATAATTTTAAATAGGTGTTCAACTTCTTTTTCTGTAAGTGAAGAAGTAGGTTCATCCATAACTATTACTTTTGATTTATATGATACGGCTTTGGCTATTTCTATCATTTGTCTTTCAGCAATAGGTAGATCTGCTACTTTTTTTCTAGGATCTACTTTAATATCTAAATCTTTAAAGATATTAATTGTATCATTATACATTTTCTTTTCATCTACAAAAAATTTTTTCATTGGATATCTACCAAGCCAAATATTATCAAGTACATTTCTTTGTAAAACTTGATTTAGCTCTTGGTGAACCATAGAAACTCCATTTTCCAACGCTTCTTTTGTAGACTTAAAATTTACTTCCACCCCATCTAATAAAATTTTACCACTATCTTTTTCATAAATTCCAAACAGGCATTTCATTAATGTTGATTTTCCAGCACCATTTTCTCCCATTAGAGCATGAACAGTCCCAGGTCTTAATTTTAATTGAACATTATCTAGTGCTTTTACGCCAGGAAACTCTTTTGAAATATTTTCCATTTCTAATACATATTTTAGATTTTCCATAAATATCCTATTCCTTTTCCTTTATTTTCCACTTTTAAAAAAAGGAGATTGATGTACAATCTCCTTTAAGATTACTATACAATTAATTCTTATTTGAAGTCTGCAACATTAGATTTATCTATTCCAATACTAGGAATTAATATTACTTTATTATCTAATTTCAAATCAGTTCCTTCAGTAGGTTCTTTTCCTTGTGCTAAATTAACTACCATATTAAATGTTGCACTAGCTTGTCCCTTTGCATCATTAAGAACAGTTCCTGCCATTTCACCAGCTTCTATCTTAACAAGGGCTTCTGGTAATGCATCAACACCAAATGTAGGTAAAACTTTTCCAGCAGCTTTCATTGATTCAATAGCTCCTAATGCCATTCCATCATTGTTACAAATAACTACTTCTATTTTAGAACCATTAGGTCCTGATAGCCAAGCATCCATTTTATCTTTTGCTGTAGCTGTATCCCACATAGCAGTATCTTTGTGTAATTCTTCTGTTTTTATTCCATGGTCATTTAAAGTTTGAATCGAATATTTAGTTCTTGCAACTGCATCTGGGTGTCCAGGTTCTCCTGTTAACATTACATATTGAATAACTCCATCTTTATTTAAGTCAAGATCTGGATTTTCTTTCCATAATTTTTCAATTAATTCTCCTTGTGCAACTCCTTGTGCATTAGGGTCAATTCCAACATAATATAATTTGTCATAAGAAGCTATTGCTTCATCAGAAGGTTTTCTGTTATAAAATACAACAGGCACATTTTTTTCTTTCAATAAGTTTATAATTCCATCAGCAGCAGATGCATCAACTAAGTTAATTGCAAACGCTTTTACTCCCTTTTCTAAAACTGCTTCTATTTGTTCCTTTTCAGTAGCAACACTGTTTTGAGAATCAATAGCAGTTACTTCAACTGTATCAGCTTTAGCTGCTGCTTCGGCTTCAAATGCTTTTCTAAATAGAGCAATAAAGTTGTCATCAAATTTATAAGCAGTTAACCCTATTGATAATTTTTCACTTGCAGGAGCTTCAGTTTTAGCTTCTTCCTTTTTTTCTCCACAAGCAACCAATGCTGATGCAAGAATAATTGAACCCAATAACATACCAATTTTTTTCATATAAATACCCTCCTAAAAAATTTAATAAAATAATGATTTTTTGTTTTATATTATATATCTTCATATATAATACAATATATAATTTTTTATTATGTTTTGTCAATAACTTTTTATTAAAAATAAATAATTTTTCCATATTATAGAGAAAATGTATTTTTATAAAACGAATAATCTTATCTATTTTACTTAGATAATACTAAATGAAAAGTGCCACAGCTCCCTTTATACCTGCTTCATTACCTAAAATGCCCACTTTTATCTCTAAATTTTCAAGTGCAGGAGGCATAGTGTATTTTTGTAATTTTTCTTTTATTGGAAGTAAAATCTCATCTCCTGCCAGAGAAATACCTCCACTTATAACTATACATTCAGGGTTAATTATATTTAAAAGATTTCCTATACCCAAGGCTAAATAATCACTTTCATATTCTATTAAATCTTTTGAAAACTCATCTCCCTTTCTAGCAGCATCAAAAATATTTTTTGCTTCAAGTTCTTCTAAATTCCCATTGATTTCTTTAAAAAGTAAATTATCTTCATTTAATTTCAATCTTTCTTTTGCTTCTTTTACAAGAGAGCTAGCTGAGGCATAGGCTTCAAAACAACCATTTTGACCACAACCACAAGTTTTACCATCTTTAACTACCTTCATATGTCCTATTTCTCCACCAACTCCTGACATACCAGAAATAAGGTTTCCATTATAAAAAATACCTCCTCCTATACCTGTTCCTATTGCAATAGTTATTGAAGATTTTTTTCCTTTTGCAGCTCCAAAGATAGCTTCACCTTGTGCAATAATATTAGCATCATTTTCAATTCTTGTTTCTATTCCACTTAATTTTTCCATTTTTTCTTTTAAATTTAGATTTCTCTCCCAATCAAAATTTGCAAAGAAACCTACTATACTTTGGTTTTTTACAGGACCAGGTATTCCTATTCCTATTCCTACAACAGAAAAAAGTGGAATTTCTTTTTCCAATATCAATTTTTTTGCAGTTTCCCAAATTCTTTCTAGTGTCTTATCAACATTTTGATGAGAATGAGTTTTAATAATTTTACTGTTTATTAAGTTTCCTTCTGAATCAACTACTCCTATTTTTGTGTTAGTTCCACCTAAATCAATACCAATATAATGTTTCATAGCTAACTCCTATAATTAATATTTTATTTTTTCTTAGATTTTAGTATTTCTTTCAAAATAAATGTTGTTGCTATAACTCCATCATTAGTAGCAGTGGCAACCTGTCTTACATCTTTTTCTCTAATATCTCCAATAGCATACATTTTATCAGTTCTTGTTTTCATAGTTTCATCTGTTAATATATATCCTGCTTCACTTAAATTAACAAATTCTCCATATAATTCAATATTATTTTTTGTACCTAAATACAAGAAAACAAAATCAGTTGCTACTGTTTCTTTATTACCATCTATTTCTAAATCTAATCCTGTTACAAATTCTTCTCCTTTTATTTCTAAAAGTTTTACTTTTTTAGTAATTTTTACATTTTCTTTTGATAAAATAGCTTCTTTTAATTCTTCATTACAATCTAAATCATCAGAAGTTAAAAAGATATTTACCTCTTTTGCATATCTTGTTAAAAATAAGGCTTCCTCAATAATTTCATCACCTTTTCCAACCAATGAAACAACTTTTCCTTTTGTAAAAGCTCCATCACAAGTTGCACAATAGGAAACACCTGCACCTAAAAACTTGTTTTCTCCTTTTACCTTTTTAGCACCAATTTTTCCTAATCCAGTTGCTATTATAATATATTTTGTTTTAAAATTTCCAGCATCTGTTTTTACAATCTTTATTTCATCATAGGGGTCAAAACCTAAAACTGTTGCAGGTTTTATTTCACAACCAAAATCTAAGGCTTGTTTTTTCATTGTATCATAAATTTCTTTTCCAGAAGCTCCAATATGAAAGCCAGGATAATTATCAATTTGATGAGACATTATCATACTCCCTATTCCTTCTTTTTCCAAAATAAGAGTTGATAAACTTCCTCTCCCTGCATATATTCCAGCTGTTAATCCAGCAGGACCAGCTCCAACAATTACAACATCATATATTTTTTCCATTGTTATCATCTCCTTCAATTTTTTATAATATTCCAACTCTTTCTAAAAATCTTTTTTCTTCACCAATAGTTGTATTATCTGTATGTCCATTGTAAACAATAGTTTCATCAGGCAATTTTGATAATTTTTGTAAACTGTTACATAACATATTTAAGTCCCCAGTAGGTAAATCATATCTACCATAACTTCTTCTAAATAATGTATCCCCTGACATTAAAATTTTATCCTTTTCATCATAGAAACTTTTTGAACCAATAGTATGCCCCGGAGTATCTATAACTTTAAAATCTCCTATTGTATCTCCTTCTTTTACTGTAATAAGTTCACCTTTAAATTTAAAAATTTCTCCAAAAATTGCAGCTGATAAACTAAGTTCTGAATTATATAAAAAATCTTTATCTTCTTCTCCTATATACACTTTTGCTTCTGGATAATGTGAAGCTAAATCATTCAATCCTTCTATATGATCTCCATGTCCATGAGTTAATATTATATATTTTAAATTTAATTTATGTTCTTCTATATATTCATAAACTTGTTTTAAATTTCTACCTCCACAATCAAAAAAATAAGCTATATTATTTTCATCATAAGCTAAGAAACAATTTGTTCCATAAGCTCCTAAATGAAAGCATTTTACTCTCACTGTTTTTTCTCCTTTCAAATAATCAAATTAATTCTAATATATTATAACAAATTGAACTAAAATAGTCTACCTTTGTGAATTATATTTTTTTATAAAAAAAGAATTTTTTTAAGATTTTTATTCTCAAAAAAATTCTCTAAACTTTTTAATCAATATATTCTTTTTTAACTTTTTCATTTACAAGTCCTGTAATATCCTCTCCATTTTTAACTTTATTTCTAATTTCAGTTGAAGATATATTATAGTATTCATTTTCTAAAATAATAATATTTTTATTATTCAAAAATTCACTATCAATTTCAGTATTTTTATCATCTTTTCTTCTAAAAACAATAAACTTACATAAATTTAATAATTCCTTGTAATTTTTCCAAGTTTTTAAATTTTTTAATGAATCCTCTCCTATAATTTCAAAGAATTCATTATTTTTATCATAGATTTTAATTAATTTTAAAAGAGTATCATAGGTATAAGATTTTCCTTCACTTTTTATTTCAATATCTGAAACTTCAACCTTTTTATTATTTTTAAAAATTTCTCTACAAATTTTTAATCTTGTGTTAGACTGCTCTAAATTATTTTCTCTATGTGAGGGAATACCAACAGGAATTATTATTATTTTATCCATATCTAAATTTTTTAAAACATAGTCAACTATCTTTTCATGTCCTATATGCATTGGGTTAAAACTTCCACCGTAGATAGCTATTTTCATATCATTTTCTCCATTAGAATATTTTTTAAATCTTGATTTAAAATAAAGTCTTTTTCAAAATATTTATATAAACTTGCTCTAAATTTCTTTACATTTTTTAATTTATATTTATTTAAAACTTTTTCAAATATCTTCAAATAAATTTTTTTATCATCAGAATAATTTTTCATATCAAAGTTTAAATTATTTCCATCAACTTCCATATAAATGGAATAATCATCTCTAAATTTAGTCAAATATGCAATTATGATATAAAAGATATTTTCATCATAGTTAATTTTAGAAAAAATTTCTTCCAAAGCATAAACAAAAAATAATTTTAAATCTTTCGGATTTCCCATTAGAGAAAAGTTATATGCAGTTTCAAAAAAGGATTTTTTATCCCTTAAAAATAATTCTTTTGCAAAGGTCTTAGAAAAATCTAAATGAGAATTGACCAAGGTTTTCATTAAATTTCTCTTTAAAGTTTCGATATCTAAGTTACTTGCTCTATCAATTTTTTTGATATTTTGTTTTTCTTCTGGGTATGAATATTTAAAAAGATATTCAGCTAAGTTTTCTTCATCATCACAAAATAAATAAAGTAAAGTTATAGGATTGTGTGATTTTTGACTTACATCTCCATCTTCATTCACTTTAAAATATGTTCTCATATCAAAAAAAGAAGAATATTCAGAAAGAATTGTAAATTTTCCCTTTTCCTTTATAAGTTCAATAGTTTTTTCTAAATTTTTTTCTCTTAAAAACTCAACTTTACTATCTTTTTTCATAGATTACCCTTTCATATCTTTTAATGTGTTATCTTCTAACATTGTAAATTCAATCTTCAATACATATAAATTACTAATATTCAAATTATCTGGCAATTTAACTAAATCTTTTTCCGTTGTAAGTATATAATCAGCATCCATTTTTTCAGCTTTTTTTCTAATTAATGCTATATCCTTAGGTTTAAAATTATGGTGATCTTTAAAATCTAATCTTTCTATATAAGCTGGTGCTAATGAAATTACAGTTTTTTCAAAATTTAATGGATTAGCAAGTCCTGAAAATATTAAAAGTCTTTTACCCTTTACCCAAAACAATGGTTTCATATTTCCCTTTAAATCACATAATTTACTGATTCCGTGTTTTGCAACAGACACCTCTTTATGATATTTCTTTTTAAAATAATTTTTTATTCTTTTAAGTTCCCTTTCATTTACTAAATCTGATTTAGTTATAATAAATTCAGAAGCTCTTTTAACAGCTCTTTTAAAATCTTCTCTTAATAGTCCACGAGGTAAAACATAGCCTCCACCAAAAGGATTAGTTGCATCTATTAGGACAACATCTCTATCTCTATATAGTTTTCTATGTTGAAAACCATCATCTAAAACTATTGTATCTATATCAAAATGTTTTTTAGCAAACATACAAGCCTTATATCTATCTGCTCCTACTATCACAGGAACTTTTAAATTAATTGCATGTAAGTATGATTCATCTCCACTTTCCTGTGGTGTTGCAAAAATTACCATTCCATCACTTACAAGCAGTGGATCTCTTTTTCTTTTTCCTCTATATCCACGAGAAACAACTGCAACTTTTCTTCCTCTTGCTAGTAATTTTTTAACAAAGAAATGTACTGCTGGGGTGTTCCTCCAACACTGACATTTCCAATACAAATAACCTCAACACCAGGAACTTTTCGTATGGGTAATATTTTTTCATCATATAAAAAATTTCGTATTGTAGTTATCAAAAGATATATATATGACAATAACCTCATTTCTCCTCCTAAGTGTTAAGATTCTTCCTAATTATTTTCCTTATTTTCAGATAATATTTTTGTAATTTTATCAGGTGAAACAATTTTAGAAATTCCTATCTCTTTATTCATTGTAACTCCAAATATACTATCTGATTCTTTCATAGTTTCTTTATTATGAGTAATTAATATAAATTGTGATTTATCTGTAAAATCTCTTAATTTTCCAAGTAAATTCTTAGTATTTTTTTCATCAAGTGCAGCTTCAATTTCATCTAAGAAAGTAAATGGACTTGGCTTATACATAAAGATAGCCATAATAAAAGCTATTGCTACCATTGATTTTTCTCCACCAGAAAGTAAAGATAATGGTTGTTTTTTCTTGTTTTTAAATTTTACAAATATTTCTATTCCACAGTTTTCAAAATCTTCTGGGTTGATAATATTTAATCTTCCCTCTGTATTTCTGATTGTTTCATTACACATCTTATTAAAATTTTCATTTATATTTTGATATGTTGTATGAAAATCCTCATGTATTCTCTCATCAATTTCTTGAATTAAATCCATTACTTGCTTTCTTGATTTTACAACATCATCTCTTTCTCTTGCTAAATAATCATATCTCTCTTTTAATTGTTTAAATTCATTGATAGCAAGTAAATTTACATCTCCAAAGTTATTTAATTTATTTTCCAAACTTCTTAAATGCTCCTTAGATGATTTCAATTTTCCAACTTCAATAACTTGTGCTGTAATTTCTACAAGCTCATTTAATTTTTCATTTATATTTAAAATATCTGTTTTTATTTTTTCAATAACTTCTACTATCTTTTCAAATCTATCATTAGCATGTAATAGATCAGTTTCTAATTTAGACTTATCCTTAGATAATTCTCTTTCTTCATTACTTAAATTCTGTTCTCTTTCATTTAATGTTTCTATATCTCTATTCTCAGAATTATAAATCTTAGTATGTTCTTCAATTTGATTTTGTAATTCTTCTTCTAAGATTTCTAATTCTTGGATATTTTGTGAAAGCTCAATAACAATTTTAGAATTCTTTTCTTTTTCTTCTTGTAATTCTACATTTTCAATCTCTTTACTATGAATATCTTTTTCAAGTTGCTCAATAATGCTTTGATTATTAAGAAATAGAATTCTTGTATCAGAAAATTGCTTATTTAAAGTATCTATTTCAGAAATAGTCTGTTTTAGTAAATTCTCATCTATTTCTATATCCTTTTTTAAAGAAGCTATATGTTTTTCAGTTTCTTCAATAGTAGAAAACGAAGAACTTATTCTATCTTGATATGAAGTTTTATACTTTTCAGCATCTTCAATATTAAAACTTATACTACGAATATCCTTAGATATTTTTTCAGATTTTTCAGCTAAATTCTCAAAATCTTTTTTTAATAACTCTATGCTTTTTCTAATATTATCTTCCAATGAATCTATTTTATCAACTTCATTTTCATAACTTTCTAACCTAATACTTAAATCTTCCCTTTTTTTACTTTCCTTAGTTATTTTAGACTTTAAATCTGTAACCTTCTCTTCTAAAATTTTAATTTCTTTTTTTCTTTCAAAAATTTGGTTAATAGTTGATTTTTGATTTTCTCCACCTGTAATTCTACCTCTTGAACTAACAAGATCACCAGTTAGAGTTACTATATTTCCAGAGAATAAATTTTTATTTAAAATATCTGTTGCTATATCAATATTTTCAACTATTAAAAGTCTTCCAAAAATAAAATCAATTACCTTTTGATATTTTGTATCAGCTATAATTAAATCAGCAGCTAATCCTAAAACACCATTGATATTAGCTTTAAATTCTCTTCTATTAGGTTTTATTGTATCAAGTGCTAAAAATGAAGCTCTTCCTAGTTTTTTTTCAGTCAAAAAGGCTATACATTTTTTAGCTACTTCTTTATCTTCAACTATAATATCTTGTAAATTTCCTGGTATAGCAGCTTCAACAGCTTTTTCAAATTTTTCATCAAATTTAATAAGAGAAATTAAAACACCATCTATGCCATTAATACCACTATTTAAAATTTCTTTAACTCCTTTAAAAAATCCCTCATTGTTTTCATCCATTCTTACAAGAGCTTCTAACTTTCCAGAAGAAGTTTTTTCTTGATATTCAAATTCTCTTATATCTTGGGAAAGTTTGTTTATTGATTTACTTATTTCAGAAAGCTGGTTTACTAAGAATTCATTTCTTTCTTCTGTTTTAGTCAATTCTTCCTTCCTAGCTTCAAGTTGAGAATGAACTAAATCTTTTTCTTCATTGTTAGCCAATAACTTTTTATTAGCTTCTTCTAATTCTTTTTTAAAGTTTTCTACTTCATCTTGACTTGATTTTAATTTTTTCTCATTGTTTTCTATTTCATTGGAAGCAAGTTGTTTTTCAAGCTCTAAATCTCTAACTTTTTTATTTTTATTTTCAATTAAATCAGATTTTTCAGTTTTAATGTTTTCTAAATTAAGTATTTTATTTTCAAATTCTTTATTTGCAGCAGCCATTTCTAAAATATTTTTAGAAATTTCATCTTTTTTGTTTTTTGATTCAGTTATTTCTTCTACTTTCTTTTCTATTTTATTGTCTAAATGTAAAATATATTCCTCTTTTACTAACTTTTCTTTTTTTACATTATCCAATCTTTCAGAAGTAACAGCTTTCTCTTTTTCTTTTTCAGAGATTATATTTCTTAATTCTTTATTCCTTGAATCTATTAAAAGTTTTTCTTTTTTTACTTCTTCTTTTTCTAAATCAATAGTATTTAATCTTTCCAAAGTTTTATTAAGTTTTTCTTGTAAGTCAAAACATTCTGTTTGATACTTCTCTTTTATATCTTCATTTTCAGAAAGATTTTTTTCTTTTTGTTCAAGTTCAGTTATATAAATTCCTTTTGCTAATGAAGACTTTTCATCTCTTAAATCTATATATTTTTGTGCAAGTTCTGCTTGCTTTTCAATTTTATTTTTATTTTCTCTTGTTTCATTTAAAATAAATTCTACCTTATCTAAATTAATTTCTATATTGGCTAAATTCTTTTGTGCTTCAATTCTATTAGCTTGTAATTTTTTTATTCCAGCTGCTTCTTCTATTATACTCTTAATTTCTTTTGGAGATGAGTTTATTATTCTTTCAACTTTTCCTTGACCTATAACAGAATATGCAGTTTTTCCTATACCAGTATCTAAAAAGAGAGTTCCTATTTCTTTAAGTCTACTTTTAGTATCATTTATTAAATATTCATTTTCTCCTGAAATATGAATCCTTCTTGTAATTTTTACTGTGTCATTATTTAAATCTAAATATCTATCAGTATTATCTATTATCAATGAAACTTCTGCTTTTGTTGCAGGCTTTTTTTCTTTTCCACCAGAAAAAATAACATCTTGGCTTTCTTTTGCTCTAATGTTTTTGTATGATTGCTCACCTAAAACCCATAGAACAGCATCTAAAATATTTGATTTTCCACTTCCATTTGGTCCAACTATTGATGTGATTCCACGATTGAAATCTATATATACTTTATCACCAAAAGATTTGAAACCATTTATTTCAACTGCTTTTAGATACATATTTTCTCCTATAAATAAATATTAAAAATTCTATATTTAACACTGTATTATAACATATTAATAAAAAAATCACACTCCTTTTATTTTTTTTACAATAAAAATAGCTTTTTATTAAAAAAAATGTTAATATTCAAGTGTAATAATTAAATTTTATCAAGGAGGAAAATTTTTATGGAGAATTTAAAATTAGATAGTTTTTTGGAATATAAATTTTTATCAAATTTAGATTTCAATTCTGATGGTAGTAATTTAGCTTTTAGCCTTAGTGAAGCAGATTTAGAAAACAATACTTACAAACATTTTATTTACAACTTAGATACAAAAAATAAAGAAATTAGAAAATTAACTCATTCTGGAAAGGAAAAAAATTCTCTTTGGTTAAATAATAATACAATTTTATTTTCAGCTGATAGAGATAAAGATATAGAAGAAAAGAAAAAAATTGGAGAAACTTGGACTCTATTTTATGCACTTGATATAAAAAATGGTGGTGAAGCCTATGAATATATGAGGCTACCTATTAGTGTGACAGAAATTAAAATAATTGATGAAAATAATTTTATACTTACAGCTGATTTTGATAATAATTCACTTAATTTGAATGCTTTAAAAGGTGAAGAAAGAGAAAAAGCGATTAAACAAATTGAAGAAAATAAAGATTATGAAGTTTTAGATGAAATTCCATTTTGGAGTAATGGAAATGGTTTTAGAAATAAAAAGAGAAATAGACTTTATTATTTTGATAAATTAAATAATAAACTAACTCCTATTTCTGATGAATATACAAATGTTGAATCTTTTAATATAAAAGAAAATAAAGTTATTTTTATAGGCAGAACTTATAAGGATAAACAAGGTTTAACTGCTGAACTTTATACTTATGATATTAAAAGCAATAACTTAGAAACAATTATTTCTGATAATATTTATGATATCAGTTATGCAAATTTTATTGAAGATAAAATAATCTGTGCTCTAAGTGATATGAAAGAATATGGTATAAATGAAAATCATAAAATATATTTGATAGATAGTAATAAAAGCATAAATCTTTTATATGATAATGATACTTGGCTTGCTTGCACAGTTGGAAGTGATTGTAGATTAGGTGGAGGAAAATCATTTAAAGTAATAGAAAATAAACTATATTTTCTATCTACAATAGCAGATAGTGTGTATCTAAGTTCACTTGATACAAATGGAAAAATTGAACTTTTATCTTCTGAAAATGGAAGTATAGATTTTTTTGATATAGCAAATAATGAAATATATTATGTTGGAATGAGAGATTATACTTTGCAAGAAATTTATAAATTAGAAAATAATTCTTCTATTAAATTAAGTTCTTTTAATGATGAAATAAATAAAAAATATAAGATATCTAAGCCAGAAGTTTTTGATTTTACTACAAATGGAGATACAACAAAAGGGTTTGTAATTTATCCTGTTGACTATGATAAAAATAAAACGTATCCAGCAATACTTGGTATACATGGTGGACCTAAAACAGTTTATGGAGACGTTTATTACCATGAAATGCAAGTCTGGGCTAATATGGGTTACTTTGTGATATTTACTAATCCTCATGGTAGTGATGGATATGGAAATAAATTTGCAGATATTAGAGGAAAATATGGAACTATTGACTATGAAGATTTAATGAACTTTACTGATTATGTTTTAGAAAAATATCCTATTGATAAATCAAGAGTTGGAGTAACTGGTGGTTCTTATGGTGGATATATGACTAACTGGATAATAGGGCATACAGATAAATTTAAGTGTGCTGCCTCTCAAAGAAGTATATCTAACTGGATTTCAAAATTTGGTACAACAGATATAGGATATTACTTTAATGCTGACCAAAATCAAGCTACTCCTTGGATAAATCATGATAAATTATGGTGGCATTCTCCACTTAAATATGCAGATAAAGCTAAAACTCCAACTTTATTTATTCATTCAGAAGAAGATTACAGATGTTGGTTAGCCGAAGGATTACAAATGTTTACTGCTCTAAAATATCATGGAGTAGAAGCTAGACTTTGTATGTTTAGAGGAGAAAATCATGAATTATCAAGAAGTGGAAAACCTAAACATAGAATTAGAAGATTAACAGAAATTACAAACTGGTTTGAAAAATATTTAAAGTAATAAAAATAATTTATTAGCAAACAGATTTTATAGATAAATTAATTATTTTTCTTGAAATATAATTAGTTTAAATTTTTAGTATTTCATTTAAACTGCTTGATAGCCATTAGTGTTTCGTGAGCTCCAAAATGCTCCCTCAACAATAATGGACATCGCAGCAGTTTTTATTAAAAGTTATTTAGCTTTATTTTCAAGAAAAATCTAGTTTATCTTTTATCTGAAATATAACTTATTTTTATTCACTTTTAATGATTATAGAATGGTATGGAAGGTGGTTTATGAAAAAAAATATTTTAAGAATTTTTCTGTTTTTTATCATCTCTATTGTAAGTTTTTCAGCAAGTTTTAGTATTTCTGACTTAGATGTGGAAGCTAAGCTTCAAAAAGATGGTTCAATGCTTGTCAGTGAAGCTGTAACTTATGATATAGATGAGATAAATGGAATATACTTTGATATTGATGCAAAAGGATATGGAGGAATAACTTCTTTACAAGTTTTTGAAGATGAAGGACACTATGAAAATAATGTAATTTCTTATAGAGAAGTTGACCCTGTAAATTATGAAGTTACAGAAAATGATGGAGTGTATAGGATAAAACTTTATTCAAGAAATAATAATAATACAAGAACATTTAAGTTTGTCTATACATTGCCAGAAGCTATAAAAGTTTATGATGATGTGGCTCAATTAAACAGAAAAATGGTAGGACAAGATTGGCAACAGGGGATATCTACTGTTAAAGTAACTATTGAAATTCCAGTATCAAAGGATTACGATAACTCAAATATTTTAGTTTTTGGGCATGGACCTTTGACTGGGGAAGTTGATAAAGTAGAAAATACTGTTGTGTATAAATTAGATGATTATTATCCAGGAGATTTTTTAGAAGCACATATTTTAATGGAACCTGAAATATTTTCAGAATTTGATAAATCAAAAATAATTCATAAGGACATGAAACAAGAACTTTTAGATATGGAGGCAAGATTAGCTAATGAAGCTAATACAGAAAGAGATAATGCAATAAAAATAAAAAAAGGTATCCAAATACTTTCTAATAATCCAAAGACAATTTTGGGTGCAGAAGCTTCAATATGGGCAGTTTTAATGTACTATATACATATAGTATTTAAAAGAAAAAATAAATTTAAAAATGATGAAGTAAAATATTTAAGAGATTTACCTGATGATTCTTCTCCTGCACTTGTTGGTGGAATTATGACAAAAAATGTAAATGATAATGAGATACTTGCTACCATTGTTGATTTAATCAGAAGAAAAGTTTTAACACTTGAAACTTCTGATAAAAAAACTATAATAACTTTAACAGGAAGTACAGGACTATTATCTGCTCAGGAAAAAACTATAATAGATATCTATATAAATGATTTTGGAGATGGAAGATTATTGGATTTAAAAAGTATTGGATTTTTCCATAAAGTTCCAATGACAACTGCTGGAAAATTTGAAAAATGGAGTGATTATATTATCAATGAAATGAATAGAAAAGGTTTAGTCTATGAACATATAGGCTGTGGTGCAACATTAATTTTTGTACTATTATCTGTAATATTTGCTTTTGGTGGTTTACTACAAGCAGCTTTGACAAATAATATTCTTTTTATGCTTGGTATTCCATTAGGTGTTGTACTTTTCTTTTCAGCTGGAACAGCTAAGTATCCGAGCAAAAAATTAGCTGAAACAATGAGTAAATGGCAAGCATTTAAAAACTTTTTATCAGATTATTCTCAATTAGAAGAAGCAAAAATTACTTCTATACATCTTTGGGAACAATATTTTGTTTATGCAATAGCTTTGGGAGTATCTGATAAAGTGGTAAAAGCATATAGAAAAGCATTGGATATGGGAATTATAAAAGATACTGATGGAATAAATAATCTTGCTTATTCACCTATATTTAATAGCAATTTTAGTCATTCATTTAGTAATTTAAATAGTTTAGTTAGTAAAACTAATTCAAGAGCAAATTCAGCAATAGCTTCAAGTAGAAGATCTAGTTCATCTGGTGGAGGTGGAGGATTTAGCTCTGGTTCATCTGGTGGAGGAGGTTCTCGTGGTGGAGGAGGAGGCTTCTAAAAATTCTATGAGTCATTAGTTTTTAAACAAAATATAATAAATATGGAAATCTCATTAAAAAAAATTGAAGTAAATGGACTGAGTAAATCTTGAATGTTTGAAGCTAACTTATTGGCAAGGTTACCAAATTTCTTAGAAACACTTAGCAATTTATTGATTAGAATTTCTTATGATGCTAATTCTTAATTTTTTACTGTTAAGAAACCTACTTAGTAACAAATTATTTTTATTATTATATTAATAGAAGGTGGCTTATGAAAAAAAATATTTTAAGAATTTTTCTGTTTTTTATCATTTCTATTATAAGTTTTTCAGCAAGTTTTAGAATTTCTGACTTAAATGTAGAAGCTAAACTACAAAAAGATGGCTCTATGCTTGTCAGTGAAGCTGTAACTTATAGTATAGATGAAATAAATGGAGTGTATTTTGATATAGATGCAAAAGGTTATGGTGGAATAAATTCTTTACAAGTTTTTGAAGATAATGGAATTAACGAAAATAATGAAATTTCTTTTAAAAAAGTAGACTCTGCAAATTATGAAGTTACAGAAAATGATGAAGTGTATAGGATAAAACTTTATTCAAAAAACTATAACAATATAAGGACTTTTAAATTTGTTTATACACTGCCAGATGCCATAAAAGTTTATGATGATGTTGCTCAATTAAATAGAAAAATGGTAGGTCAAGATTGGCAAAAAGGAATTTTTACTATTAAAGTAACTATTGAAATTCCTGTATCAAAAAATTATGATAACTCAAATACGTGTAGATGACCGTTTAATACATGGACAAGTAGCAGTAGTATGGACAAAGGAGCTAAATGCACCACTTTTAGTAGTAGCAAATGATGAGGCTGCAAAAAATGAAGTTATGCAAATGACTTTAAAAATGGCTGTACCAAATGGAATGAAACTTTTAATTCGTTCAGTTGAGGATGCTATAAAAGTTTTTAATGATCCTCGTGGTAAGGATAAAAGAATGTTTGTTATAGTAAACAGTGTATCAGATGCTACAAAGATTGCTAAAGAAGTTAGTGATATAGAATCTGTAAACGTTGCTAATGCAGGGCGTTTTGACAAATCTAATCCAAAAGACAAAGTAATGGTATTTTCAAGTGTTCAATTAAATCCAGATGAATTAAAAGCTGCTAAGGAATTATCAGAGCTAACTAATGTTAAATCTTATAATCAAGTATTACCATCAAATCCACAGCTTGATTTAAAGAAAGCTTTAGCACAATTTTAATATAGTACTTGCTTAGAGAAATTAAACTTAGTTTAAATTAAAATTTTAGAATAGTTTATAAATCGATTTATATTGAATTTTTTAGAAAAAAATAAAGCTTAATAGAGCTTTTAGAAGTAAATATTAAAAAACTAAATATTTTTAGGGGGTAAAAAATATGTTGATGCATGCTTTAATGGCAGCACTAAGTGTATTTATCTGTTTTGCTGGTAACTACTTAACAGGACAAAGTATGATGGAACGTCCTTTAGTAGTAGGTCTTGTAACTGGTATATTAATGGGAGATATGAAAACAGGTATTTTAATGGGGGCAGCTCTAGAAGCCGTATTCCTAGGAAATGTTAATATAGGTGGGGTTATAGCAGCGGAACCAGTTACTGCAACTACCTTAGCAACAACTTTTGCAATTATTTCTCATGTTGAAACAAAGGCGGCAATTACACTAGCTATACCTATTGGTATGTTAGCAGCTTTTGTTGTTATGTTCTTAAAAAACGTTTTAATGAATGTTTTTGCACCTGCTTTAGACGATGCTGCTAGAGAAAACAATCAAAAGAAAATAGTAGCACTTCATTACGGTACATGGGCATTATATTATCTTATAATATCAGCTATATCTTTCTTAGGTGTATTACTTGGAAGTGGTCCTGTAAATGCCTTAGTAGAAAATATACCTGCTAAACTAATGAATGGATTAAGCGCCGCTGGTGGGCTTTTACCTGCAGTTGGTTTTGCAATGTTAATGAAATTACTTTGGGATAATAAATTAGCAGTATTTTATCTATTAGGATTTATTCTTACAGCTTACTTAAAACTGCCAGCTGTTGCGGTAGCAGTGGTGGGAGTTGTAATATGCGTTGTAACTTCACAAAGGGATTTACAGATTTCAAATCTTGTCCTTGCAGGTCCTAAAGGGTCTGGACAGATGACCAAAGAAGATGAAGAGGAGGAATTTTTTGCGTAATGAAGATGAAGGAAAACTTATCAATTGAAGATAAAAAAATGTTACGTTCAGTATTTTGGCGTTCTTGGACTATGAATGCTAGCCGTACTGGTGCTACACAATATCATGCAGTGGGAGTTATATATACTCTTTTACCTGTAATAAATAGATTTTATAAAACTAAAGATGAAAGATCAGAAGCTTTAGTTCGTCATACTACTTGGTTTAATGCTACTATGCATTTAAACAATTTTATTATGGGACTTGTATCTGCTATGGAACGTCAAAATAGTGAAGATGAAAACTTTGATTCAAGTTCAATTACTGCTGTAAAGGCCTCATTAATGGGACCGCTTTCAGGAATAGGTGATTCCTTTTTCTGGGGAATTTTAAGAGTTGTTGCAGCAGGTATAGGTATATCATTAGCTAGTACAGGCTCACCTTTAGGGGCAATAGTATTTTTATTATTATATAATATTCCAGCATTTTTAATACATTATTATGCACTTTATAGTGGATATTCAGTAGGTGCTAACTTTATACAAAAATTGTATGAAAGTGGTGGTATGAAAATATTAACTAAAGCTTCAAGCATACTTGGTCTTATTATGATGGGTTCTATGACTGCATCTAATGTTAAGTTCAAAACTATACTTCAAGTTGCTGTAGAAGGAAGCGACAAGCCTATTATGATTCAAGAATATCTGAATCAGTTATTCATTGGTATAGTTCCATTATGTGTAACTTTACTTGCATTCTACCTTTTACGTAAAAAAGTTAACATAAACATGGTAATGTTTGGTGTTATGTTTTTAGGTATAATATTAGGTTTATTAGGAATATGCTAAAATATACTTATAAAAATTCAGTGGTTTAAATACAATGGATTTTGTTTTAGTTTTTGATTAGATAGTATGTGTGGATAATTTCTACTAAAAAATGAAATTATAAAAAGGATATATTATAGTTGCAAATATGCAATTTTAATATATCCTTTTGTATTTCAATTTATAATTAATTTTTAAATCATAAGTAAGACTAAATTAGTTTAATATTGTAATTTAGAAATATATTTTATACAAGTTTTTTTATGTGATATAATTTATACTAATGATTTAAATATTTGTTTAGGAGATTGTTATGGAAGTAAAAGAAATATTTAAAGCTAATGGTGTTAAAGTTACCAAAGCTAGATTAT
>OGEW01000258.1_pt1 | contig 21612 bp, 27 predicted proteins | sample 1570781 | NCBI WGS metagenome assembly OGEW01 (sample SAMEA2582047, study PRJEB24529) | metagenome | biome: Human gut stool | place: China | collected 2011 | reverse complement strand
ATTTCAGCCGCATTTGCTGCGCCAGCAACTAATAACGCCGGGACCAGCATTGCCAGAACTTTTCTTTTCATTATGTATTCCCTTGTGATTATAATCTTCATGAATATATCAATAAGTGCCGTTATCCAAAAAAAAGCACATTTGGATACTATTCTATGAAGTTCATTTTATTTTAAGGATTACATGTAACAAATGTATTTAAAAGATTTCAAAATGTTTCTAATCTATTTAATATAATTCAGGATTATGAATTCTAAATATAAATATTCATGAAAATTATAAATTTATATCAATATGTTATGAGTTGAGCGGAAGCATAGGGGGTATCAATGATTGTTGCGCCAAACGGCTGGTGTGATCACGCGCACATTAATGAAGGCATAAAAAAAAGCCGGCATCATGCCGGCCCAAAAAATATAAACAAGACGATAAAAGGCTAATAACGGAAGCATCATGACACAGAATAATAAAAAGGTATAATTGTAATCAGTGCTAATATATTGATTGAATGAATTAATAAAGCCGATCTCAAAGATAAATAAAATCGCTCAAAACGATTTTTCCTGTATTCACTACCGTTGCGCAAAAATTATCTATTTGTTCAAAAAATGAGTGAGTCTTGACTGGCTCATCCAATGTGGAAAAATGTGACTTTTATCACATAATAGTACTAAGTCTGAATTTTCCGGGTTATCTCAAAATGGAATACGGTTCGACAAAGATGGAAGAGAGACTCTCTCGCAGCCCTGGCGGCAAACTGGCTTTGTGGGCTTTCTATACATGGTGTGGCTATTTCGTCTGGGCAATGGCGCGTTACATCTGGGTGATGAGCCGGATCCCCGATGCCCCCGTGTCGGGATTTGAAAGCGATGTAGGTTCTACCGCGGGAAAGTGGTTAGGGGCACTGGTCGGCTTTTTATTTATGGCTCTGGTCGGGGCATTGTTAGGTAGCATTGCCTGGTACACTCGGCCTCGTCCCGCACGTAGCAGACGCTATGAATAAAAACTGCTAAGGTTGCGACTCTTTGGCAACGGAGCGCGTATGGACTTACAACACTGGCAGGCACAGTTCGAAAACTGGTTGAAAAACCATCATCAGCACCAGGACGCGGCCCATGACGTGTGTCATTTTCGTCGCGTCTGGGCTACGGCACAGAAGCTGGCGGCAGATGATGACGTCGATATGCTGGTGATTTTAACCGCCTGTTATTTCCACGATATTGTGAGCCTGGCGAAAAATCATCCGCAACGGCAGCGTTCTTCAATCCTGGCGGCAGAAGAGACGCGTCGCCTGCTCCGTGAAGAGTTCGTGCAATTTCCGGCGGAGAAAATCGAGGCCGTTTGTCATGCCATTGCCGCTCACAGTTTCAGCGCGCAAATCGCCCCCTTAACAACGGAAGCTAAAATCGTCCAGGATGCGGATCGGCTGGAAGCCCTGGGGGCGATTGGCCTGGCGCGCGTGTTTGCCGTTTCAGGGGCATTGGGCGTGGCGCTGTTTGATGGCGAAGATCCGTTCGCACAGTATCGCCCGCTTGATGATAAACGCTACGCGCTGGATCATTTCCAGACTAAGTTGCTGAAGCTACCGCAAACCATGCAAACCGCAAGAGGCAAGCAGCTGGCGCAGCACAACGCGCATTTTTTAGTCGAGTTTATGGCGAAGCTCAGTGCCGAACTGGCGGGGGAGAATGAAGGTGTCGATCACAAGGTGATAGATGCGTTTTCACCCGCGGGCTGAGCGCGTGGCCCTAAATGGCTGTAATTATGTTAACCTGTCGGCCATCTCAGATGGCCGGTTAAATCTATGCAGGAAAATATATCAGTAACCGATTCATACAGCACCGGGAATGCCGCACAGGCAATGCTGGAGAAACTGCTGCAAATTTATGATGTTAAAACGTTGGTGGTGCAGCTTAATGGTGTAGGTGAGAATCACTGGAGCGCGGCAATTTTAAAACGTGCGCTGGCGAATGACTCGGCATGGCACCGTTTAAGTGAGAAAGAGTTCGCCCATCTGCAAACGTTATTACCCAAACCACCGGCACATCATCCGCATTATGCGTTTCGCTTTATCGATCTATTCGCCGGAATTGGCGGCATCCGTCGCGGTTTTGAATCGATTGGCGGACAGTGCGTGTTTACCAGCGAATGGAACAAACATGCGGTACGCACTTATAAAGCCAACCATTATTGCGATCCGGCGACGCATCATTTTAATGAAGATATCCGCGACATCACCCTCAGCCATAAAGAAGGCGTGAGTGATGAGGCGGCGGCGGAACATATTCGTCAACACATTCCTGAACACGATGTTTTACTGGCCGGTTTCCCTTGTCAGCCATTTTCGCTGGCTGGCGTATCGAAAAAGAACTCGCTCGGGCGGGCGCACGGTTTTGCCTGCGATACCCAGGGCACGCTGTTTTTTGATGTGGTGCGCATTATCGACTCGCGTCGTCCGGCGATGTTTGTGCTCGAAAACGTCAAAAACCTGAAAAGCCATGACCAGGGTAAAACGTTCCGCATCATCATGCAGACGCTGGACGAACTGGGCTATGACGTGGCTGATGCAGAAGATAACGGGCCAGACGATCCGAAAATCATCGATGGCAAACATTTTCTGCCGCAGCACCGTGAACGCATCGTGCTGGTGGGTTTTCGTCGCGATCTTAATCTGAAAGCCGATTTTACTCTGCGTGATATCAGCGAATGTTTCCCTGCACAGCGAGTGACGCTGGCGCAGCTGTTGGACCCGATGGTCGAGGCGAAATATATCCTGACGCCGGTGCTGTGGAAGTACCTCTATCGATATGCGAAAAAACATCAGGCGCGCGGTAACGGCTTCGGTTATGGAATGGTTTATCCGAACAATCCGCAAAGCGTCACCCGTACGCTGTCTGCGCGTTATTACAAAGATGGCGCGGAAATTTTAATCGATCGCGGCTGGGATATGGCCAAAGGTGAGAAAGACTTTGACGATCCGCAGAATCAGCAACATCGTCCACGTCGGTTAACGCCTCGTGAATGCGCGCGCTTAATGGGTTTTGAAGCGCCGGGAGAAGCGAAATTCCGCATTCCGGTTTCGGACACTCAGGCCTATCGCCAGTTCGGTAACTCGGTGGTCGTGCCGGTCTTTGCCGCGGTGGCAAAACTGCTTGAGCCAAAAATCAAACAGGCGGTGGCGTTGCGTCAGCAAGAGGCACAACATGGCCGACGTTCACGATAAGGCCACTCGCAGCAAAAATATGCGCGCGATTGCCACGCGTGATACGGCGATTGAGAAGCGCCTCGCCAGTCTGTTAACCGGGCAGGGCCTGGCGTTTCGCGTTCAGGACGCCAGTCTGCCCGGACGTCCGGATTTTGTCGTTGATGAATATTGTTGCGTGATATTTACCCACGGCTGCTTCTGGCACCATCATCACTGCTATCTGTTTAAAGTGCCTGCGACTCGAACCGAGTTCTGGCTGGAGAAGATAGGTAAAAATGTTGAGCGCGATCGCCGCGATATCAGTCGCTTGCAGGAACTCGGCTGGCGCGTATTGATTGTCTGGGAGTGCGCGTTACGTGGGCGCGAGAAGCTGACGGATGAAGCGCTTAGCGAGCGTCTGGAAGAGTGGATCTGCGGCGAAGGTGCCAGCGCGCAGATCGACACGCAGGGGATTCATTTACTCGCTTGATGCGTCCTGAATAACTGGCGTAACTACGGGTTTTGCCGGGAAGAGATATTTTCCCAACGTGACCAGTACCACCGCGAAGACAATTACGCCGAGCGCCAGCCATTCAATCTTCGACAGCGTTTCTCCGCCCAGTCCCGTACCCAGCAAGACCGCGACCACCGGGTTAACGTAGGCGTAACTGGTGGCGAGAGCCGGACTGACGTTGCGGATTAAATACATATAAGCGTTAATGGCGATAATCGAACCAAACAGCGCCAGATAGCCGACCGCAAGGAAGCCTGAAAGGGAAGGGAGCGCCGTCAGTTTTTCACCTGCAATCATCGACGCGATCATTAACACCACGCCTGCCGCCAGCATCTCAATCGCACCCGCCATCATCCCTACAGGTAAGGTAATGCGCGAGCCATAAACCGAGCCAAACGCCCAGCTAATCGAGCCGATTAAAATCAGAATCGCGCCCCACGGATTGCCGCTTAAATTTCCACCGCTATTGAGCATGATGATTCCGGCAAGCCCAATGGCAATACCCACCCATTCCAGTTTGCGCGTTTTAATGCCAAACAGGCGGCTGAAGCACAGGGTAAAGAGGGGCACGGTTGCAACCACTACGGCGGCGATGCCGGAAGGAACATTTTGATGTTCGGCAACCGTCACCATGCCATTACCGACAGCCAGCAATAACAGGCCAATCAGCGCGGCATTGAGCAGCGGACGTAGCGGGGGGAGTTTGTGTCCGCGCAGTAGTAAAAATGCCAGCAATAAAATACCGGCTGCCAGGAATCGAACGCCCGCCATCATTAACGGAGGCCAGCTTTCCACGCCAATCCGAATGACAAAATAGGTTGAGCCCCAAATGATATACAACGCAAACAGCGCGCCAAAAAGCGGTAATAACTGGCGGAAACGCATAATCCCTCACGGTGGAAATAAAAAGGTGGTTCATAGTAAACGTGAAAATCATTCTGCTGGCGAGAGATATAATTGCACTTGATTGTTAAAAAAATGTTGACCTGTGAAGCAAGTATCAGAGCTGCCGTTTTTGCTTCATACTTACACCCTTCAACAATAAAAATGAGAGGGAATGCTTTTGGCCGGGAGTAGTTTACTGACGTTGCTCGATGATATCGCCACACTGCTGGACGATATCTCCGTGATGGGCAAACTGGCGGCGAAGAAAACCGCCGGTGTATTAGGGGATGACTTATCGCTCAATGCGCAACAAGTTTCAGGCGTGCGGGCCAACCGGGAACTTCCCGTGGTCTGGGGCGTGGCGAAAGGATCACTGATTAATAAAGTGATTCTGGTGCCGCTGGCGCTGATCATCAGTGCGTTTATCCCGTGGGCGATTACGCCTCTGTTGATGATTGGTGGCGCGTTTCTCTGCTTTGAAGGAGTAGAGAAAGTGCTGCATATGCTGGAGGCGCGTAAACATAAAGAAGATCCGGCGCAGAGCCAGCAGCGTCTGGAGAAGCTGGCGGCGCAGGATCCGCTGAAGTTTGAAAAGGACAAAATAAAAGGGGCGATTCGTACCGATTTTATATTGTCTGCGGAAATCGTCGCCATCACGCTGGGGATTGTGGCCGAAGCGCCGTTGCTTAATCAGGTGCTGGTGCTTTCAGGCATCGCGCTGGTAGTGACCGTGGGCGTCTACGGTCTGGTAGGGGTTATCGTTAAGATTGATGACCTGGGGTATTGGCTGGCGGAAAAATCCAGCGCGCTGATGCAGGCATTAGGTAAAGGATTATTGATTATCGCGCCCTGGCTGATGAAAGCGTTATCGATTGTCGGCACGCTGGCGATGTTCCTCGTCGGCGGCGGGATTGTGGTACATGGTATTGCGCCGCTGCATCACGCCATTGAACATTTCGCCGGGCAGCAAAGTGCAGTGGTGGCGATGATATTACCGACTGTTTTAAATCTGATTCTTGGATTTATCATCGGCGGCATCGTGGTGCTGGGAGTGAAAGCCGTAGCGAAAATACGCGGTCAGGCACATTAATACTCGCACAGGCTATTATGCAAAATTCGCCATCTTCAACTAAGGTGAACAAGTTTCACTCGAAAAAAGGAGGCGAGTATGAGCTTTATGGTTAGTGAGGAAGTTACGGTTAAAGAGGGCGGCCCGCGGATGATTGTCACCGGATACTCCAGCGGTATGGTTGAGTGTCGTTGGTATGACGGTTACGGGGTCAAGCGGGAAGCTTTTCATGAAACCGAGCTTGTTCCGGGGGAGGGAAGTCGTCCTGCGGAAGAAGTTTGAAAGGGTATCATTAACACCCGACCGGATATGGCGCTCACGTCGCATCCGGTCGGGTGTGCCAGTGTCTGCACTGAATTGCCTGATGCGACGCTATCGCGTCTTATCATGCCTACGTTATAAAACTATCGATGTCTGTCGCGTCTTATCATGCCACCATTATAAAATTATCGCTGTTTTGCGGTACGCTATCGCCAGGTTATGCCAGAATCATAAAAAAGCAGGTTGGGAGTCGTCAGGGTGCAGCACGAGACAAAAATGGAAAACCAGAGCTGGTTGAAAAAACTCGCACGCCGCCTGGGGCCTGGTCATGTCGTTAATCTCTGCTTTATCGTGGTATTGCTTTTTTCCACCTTGCTCACCTGGCGTGAAGTAGTGGTGCTGGAAGATGCCTATATCTCCAGCCAGCGTAATCATCTGGAAAACGTAGCCAACGCGCTCGATAAGCATTTGCAGTATAACGTCGACAAACTGATCTTTTTGCGTAATGGCATGCGCGAAGCTCTCGTAGCGCCACTGGATTTCACTTCACTGCGTAATGCTGTAACCGAGTTCGAACAGCATCGCGACGAGCACGCCTGGCAAATTGAACTCAACCGACGACGCACCCTGTCAGTCAATGGCGTATCGGATGCATTAGTCAGCGAGGGGAATCTCCTGTCTCGCGAAAATGAAAGCCTCGACAATGAAATTACCGCTGCACTGGAAGTTGGTTACTTGCTGCGACTGGCGCACAACACCTCGTCGATGGTTGAATAGGCGATGTATGTCTCGCGTGCCGGATTTTACGTTTCGACGCAGCCGACCTTGTTTACGCGCAATGTACCAACGCGTTATTACGGCTATGTCACCCAACCCTGGTTTATCGGCCATTCGCAACGAGAAAATCGTCACCGCGCAGTACGCTGGTTTACTTCGCAACCGGAACACGCCAGCAATACTGAACCGCAGGTTACCGTCAGTGTTCCAGTAGACAGTAATAACTACTGGTATGGCGTGCTGGGGATGAGTATTCCCGTGCGTACCATGCAGCAATTTTTAAGAAACGCCATCGATAAAAACCTCGATGGTGAGTATCAGCTCTATGACAGTAAGCTGAGATTTTTGACCTCTTCCAATCCTGACCATCCAACAGGGAATATTTTTGATCCTCGTGAACTGGCCTTGCTGGCGCAGGCGATGGAACATGACACGCGGGGCGGCATTCGTATGGACAGTCGCTATGTTAGCTGGGAACGTCTGGACCATTTCGACGGTGTGCTGGTGCGCGTCCATACGTTAAGCGAAGGCGTGCGCGGCGATTTCGGCAGTATCAGCATTGCATTAACCCTGCTGTGGGCGCTCTTTACCACCATGTTACTCATCTCCTGGTATGTGATTCGCCGGATGGTTAGCAACATGTATGTTCTGCAAAGCTCGTTGCAGTGGCAGGCGTGGCACGACACCTTAACGCGTTTATATAACCGTGGCGCACTGTTCGAAAAAGCCCGTCCGCTCGCTAAATTGTATCAGACGCACCAACATCCTTTTTCTGTCATTCAGGTCGATCTTGACCATTTTAAAGCGATTAATGACCGCTTTGGTCATCAGGCGGGCGACCGTGTTCTTTCTCATGCTGCCGGATTAATTAGCAGTTCCTTGCGTGCGCAGGACGTTGCCGGGCGGGTCGGTGGTGAGGAGTTTTGTGTGATTCTGCCAGGCGCGAGTCTGACGGAGGCTGCGGAAGTCGCAGAACGTATTCGCCTGAAGTTAAATGAAAAAGAGATGTTGATTGCTAAGAGTACGACGATACGCATCAGTGCCTCGCTGGGGGTAAGTAGCAGCGAGGAAACCGGTGATTATGATTTTGAACAACTCCAGTCACTGGCTGACCGTCGACTTTATCTCGCTAAACAGGCCGGGCGTAATCGGGTATGCGCGAGCGATAACGCTTAACGGGCGGAGAAAAAATGGTCCAGCCCTTCACCCCAGCCTTCCGGTCCTTCACGCTGCGTTCGCCAGACGCGGGCCGGATCCTCATCATGCAGATGCACCCCTTCACGGTTTAGCCCTTTCACAATCACCGCGTAATCCATTACCTCCAGTAAGGGCGCATCGTTTGGCCCATCGCCCAGGCCAAGTGTGGTTGGGCGTTTGCCTGACAATTGTTGATAGGTCGCGATAATCCAGTTGGCAGCCTGATCTTTTCCGGCAGAGGCATCCAGTACGTGCCAGAAGCGCGCACCCTGCATAAACTGTAAGCCCAGTTCGTTCAGACGAGCGGTAAATTGTGCCATACGCTCGTCACTGTCGCGCCAGATTAGCGTTACCGACGCCTCATGCAGCTGCGTCAGCGCCGCCTGGCTACGGCTTAATCCCGTCCATTCGGCGATGGTTGCATCGTCGACATCATCGAAAGTCGTGAATTTAAAATGTTCTTTCTCGCGTAGCGTATTTAAAACCTGGCTGATTTCGCCATGGCTAATACCTGAGATGATGCGTGGAAAACCGTCTATATCCTGCCATTGTTCAGCAAGCTGGATCACTGCGCCATTTTCGGCAATCAGCGGTAACCCTTGTAGCCCCAACGTTTTTTGCAAGTACAGCATTTCCGCTGAAGTTTTACTGCTACAGAGAATGACGGGAACATTCGCTTCGCGTAAACGGCTGAGCCAGGGGGCAGCCGGTTGCCAGTCATAACTATGACTGTCCAGCAGGGTGCCATCAAGATCGCTAAAAACCAGTAGTGGTTGTTGAATTGAAAACATGGTCGCGCAGTTCTCCCCTTACCAGGATGATTCTCAAAACAGCACAAATAATCAAAGATGATTTTTTCGGGAGCGATCCCGTTGACGCCAGAGCCACCAAGGGGTGACGCACGTCACATTTCTATTCATAAGTAGCGTTAATCATTCATATCGCGAATATTTTCTTGTCAGCGAAAAAAATTGCGGATAAGGTGATGAACACATCAGATTTCCTGGTGTAACGAATTTTTTAAGTGCTTCCTGCTTAAGCAAGTTTCATCCCGACCCCCTCAGGGTCGGGATTTTTTTATTGTGCATTCAACGATTCACTTCAGAGACGCTGAAGTCATGAATATCCAGTTCGAAGGCATCCGCCAATTCACGCCATGTATGATATTCACGTCCATCGACGCTAACGTGTTCAGAATCGTTCTGGCTGCGATGAACTTCGCTTTCGCTAATTTCATTGATCGCCGCCAGCAGGGCATCGACATCGACGCTGACCTCACGTTTTGCGGTATCGCTGTACTCTTTTGCGGTTTTCATCATCTTTCCTCGCAACCGTTACTCTGTTGTTGCCGCCAGTCGTTAAGTCCGCCTGGCATCTCTTAAGTATAGACCGTCGAGAAAATCAGCACTCGCGCGCGCCTGGCGCTGCCAGAAAAACGAAATTGTTCTACACTGGCACAAAGCCACAGGAGGAAAACGATGAAGGTGAATGATCGGGTAACAGTCAAAACGGATGGCGGTCCGCGTCGTCCTGGCGTGGTACTGGCAGTTGAGGAGTTTAGTGAAGGCACAATGTACCTGGTTTCGCTGGAAGACTACCCGCTCGGCATCTGGTTCTTTAATGAAGCAGGGCATCAGGACGGTATCTTTGTGGAGAAAGCAGAGTAATCTTATTCAGCCTGACTGGTGGGAAACCACCAGTCAGAATGTGTTAGCGCATGTTGACAAAAATACCATTAGTCACATTATCCGTCAGTCGGACGACATGGTAGATAACCTGTTTATTATGCGTTTTGATCTTACGTTTAATATTACCTTTATGCGATGAAACGGTCTTGGCTTTGATATTCATTTGGTCAGAGATTTGAATGGTTCCCTGACCTGCCATCCACATTCGCAACATACTCGATTCGGTTCGGCTCAATGATAACGTCGGCATATTTAAAAAAGAGGTTATCGTTGTCTCTTTTTTCAGAATATCGCCAAGGATATCGTCGAGAGATTCCGGTTTAATCGATTTAGAACTGATCAATAAATTTTTTCTGACCAATAGATATTCATCAAAATGAACATTGGCAATTGCCATAAAAACGATAAATAACGTATTGGGATGTTGATTAATGATGTGCTTGATGCGCTGACTGTTAGAAGCATCATGGATGAAACAGTCCTCATTAATAAACACCACTGAAGGGCGCTGTGAATCACAAGCTATGGCAAGGTCATCAACGGTTTCAATGTCGTTGATTTCTCTTTTTTTAACCCCTCTACTCAACAGATACCCGGTTAAACCTAGTCGGGTGTAACTACATAAATCCATAATAATCGTTGACATGGCATACCCTCACTCAATGCGTAACGATAATTCCCCTTACCTGAATATTTCATCATGACTAAACGGAACAACATGGGTCACCTAATGCGCCACTCTCGCGATTTTTCAGGCGGACTTACTATCCCGTAAAGTGTTGTATAATTTGCCTGGAATTGTCTTAAAGTAAAGTAAATGTTGCGATATGTGAGTGAGCTTAAAACAAATATTTCGCCACAGGAGTATCCTGGAAGATGTTCGCAGGTATTATTTTTCGGATAATCCTTAGGATAACATGATAAACGTTACGGAATTATATTAATGGCAATTCACTAATAATATCAGCCAGCAAATTAAAAATTTCACTGAATAAATGTTCGCAAAAAGGCGCAATTAACGGCATTAATGCCGCCATTAAAGAGATACCGACAGTCAGAGTTAATGGAAATCCAATAACAAAAATGGATAATTGCGGGGCCATACGATTCAGTAAACCTAATGCCAGATTCAGGGTCAGCAGCAGAGTAATGAGCGGTAACGCCAGCATCAGCCCGTTAAGGAAAATCAAACTCCCCGCTTTGGTGAGTGCCAGAAACGCATTGCTGTTCAACGGTTCGCCACCAATTGGCAGGGTGTGAAAGGTATCGACCAGCAGTGAAATCAACCATAAATGACCGTTAAATGTCAGGAACAGCAGTAACGCCAGCATATCCATGATATGCGCTAAAACGGGCATATTGAGATGGCTGGCTGGATCGACAAACGTCGCAAATGACAGCCCCATTTGCAGACCGATAATTTCGCCAGCGGTTCGCACAGCGGCAAAGGCAAATTGCATGGTAAAACCAAGCGCAACGCCGATCAGGATCTGCTGCACGGCCAGCCACAGAGCAAAGAACGAAAAAACAGGAACATCGTTGGCAGGTAATGATGGGGCAATAGCGAACGTGATCATCATTGCCAGACCCAGTTTTACCCGTTTCGGCACGCTGCGTTCGCTCAGAATTGGCGCGGTAGAAATGAGCGCCAGCACGCGCAGTAACGGCCAGAAGTAGAGGCTTAACCAGGAAAGCCATTGATCGCTTGTCACCTGCATCATTGTACGGGCTACCCGATGATATACGGCAGGTTAGTGAACAAGGTGCGGACGTAATCCAGCAACAGATTGAGCATCCACGGTCCGGCAATAATAATGGCAATAAATACGGCGATGATTTTTGGTATAAACGACAGCGTCATTTCGTTGATCTGTGTGGCGGCCTGCAAAATACTGATGATAAGGCCCGTGACCAGCGCCACCAGCAACAGCGGGGCAGCTAGTGCCAGCGCGACTTTCATCGCTTCAGTCCCCATCATCATGACCGATTCAGGTGTCATTTTGCCTCTCTAGCTGTAAAAGCTCTGCGCCAGCGAACCGACCAGCAATTGCCAACCATCCACCAGTACAAACAGCATCAGTTTAAAGGGCAGAGCAATGGTGGCGGGGGGGACCATCATCATCCCCAATGCCATCAACACGCTGGCAATCACCAGGTCGATAATCAAAAAAGGGATGAAAATCGTGAAGCCTATCTGAAATGCGGTTTTCAACTCGCTGGTCACGTAGGCCGGGAGCAAAATGCGCATCGGCACGGCTTCAGGTCCCTGCAACGGGCCGGTATTCGCCAGTCTGGCAAACAACCCTAAATCCGCCTCACGGGTCTGACGCAGCATAAACTCACGCAGCGGCTGCGCCCCTTTTTCCAGCGCCTCCTGCATTGATATTTTCTCTTCGCTGAATGGCTGGTACGCATCGACATAAATTTTATCGATCACCGGCGACATAATAAAAAAGGTCAAAAACAGCGCCAGTCCCAGCAATACCTGGTTAGGTGGCGCGGAGGGCGTTCCCAGCGCGTTACGCAATAAACCAAAAACAATAATGATGCGGGTGAAACTGGTCATCATTAGTAAAATTGCCGGAATAAACGTCAACGAGGTGATGAACACCAGCGTCTGCACCGGGAGCGACCAGCTTTGTCCACCGCCAGGCAGCGGCTGGCTGGTGATACCTGGCAGTTGCGCGAAGGCGAGGGGCGTAACCAGCCAGAGAAGGACAGGGGCGACAGACAACAAACGACGCATCAGGATCTCCCGCTACGCTTAAGCAAGTTTTTCATGACCGACTGAAAATCGGTCTGAGGTATCTCTTCCGTTGGTGCTGAAGGGGGAAGTTTATGCAGCAGATTGATTTGCCCTGCGGTAACGCCGAGCACCAGCCGTGCATCTTCCACATCGACCACCACAACCCGTTCACGCGCGCCCAGCGAAGCACTGGCGCTAATTTTCAGACCATTAACGCCAGTGCGTTTCGGGGCAAATCCCAGCCGTTTTACCAGCCAGGCAGCAGCGAGGATCAGGGCAATAATGGCGATGAGTGCGCCGCTCACCTGCAGCAGTGGCGCAGCAGAAACCGGCGCGGAAGATTGCACAGTAGCGTGGTTATTCATCACTAACGGCTCAGGCGGCGCATTCGCTCAGACGGAGTAATGATATCGGTGATCCGCACGCCATATTTATCGGCAACGACCACCACTTCGCCCTGGGCGATTAAATAACCGTTGATCAGAATATCCAGTGGTTCGCCCGCCAGACCGTCCAGCGCCACGACGGACCCTTGCGTCAGACGCAACAGCTCTTTGATGGTCATCCGCGTACGGCCCAGCTCGACGGTCAGCTTGACCGGAATATCCATTATCAGGTCGATATCCTGCAACGTTCCGCTGACATCACCACCGCCAAATTGCTGGAACACCGCGTCGGCAGCGCTTTTGCTGCTGGTTGATTTTTGTTCGCTCAACGCTTCAGCCCACAGATCGTCCATTGCGCCGTTGTTGTCATCGGCCGGATTATTCATGTCACTCATTTGGGCTGTTCCTCGTTCAGAGAATTTAAAATCGGGTTAATCAAATGTTCTATCCGTAACGCATACTGACCGTTGAGAGTGCCGTACTGACTGGTCAGCACCGGGACGCCGTCAACATGGGCGATGATGCGATCGGGTTTTTCTATCGGCAGGACGTCGCCGGGTTTCAGTTTTAAAATCTGCGACAGGCGTAGCGAGATATCGGCAAAGTTGGCGACCAGCTCCAGCTGTGAATGCTGCACCTGGCGCACCAGGTTATCGCGCCAGTTCTGATCTTCATTACGCGAGTTTTCCAGCGGCGGGTTAACCAACAATTCCCGTAGCGGCTCGATCATGCTGAATGGCAGACAGATATTAAATTCGCCGGTCAGGTTGCCAATCTCCACATGGAACGGCGTGTTAACCACAATGTCGTTCGGCGAGGTGGTGATATTGGTAAATTTCACCTGCATTTCCGAACGCACGTACTCAACTTCCAGCGGATTAATCGCCTTCCAGGCGTCGCTATAGCCTTCAAGCGCCAGCTTTAACATGCGGTTGATGACGCGCTGTTCGGTATGGGTAAACTCGCGACCTTCCACTTTGGTCGGGAAGCGTCCATCGCCGCCAAACAGGTTATCCACGGCGATAAACACCAGACTCGGTGAAAACACCACCAGCCCTGTGCCGCGCAGCGGTTTCAGATGGATAAGGTTCAGGTTGGTCGGCACCGGCAGGTTGCGGGCAAATTCATGGTACGGCTGAATGCGGATGGCCCCGACGGTTATATCCGGGCTACGACGCAGCAGGTTGAACAGCCCCATACGAAAATGGCGGGCAAAGCGCTCATTAATGATTTCCAGCGCCTGCAAACGTTCGCGCACAACCCGTCGTTGGGTATTCGGATCGTACGGACGAATGTCACTTTCGCCGCTAACACTGGCTGTCGGTTCGTCTTTGACTTCGCTGTCACCATTCAACAGCGCATCAATTTCAGCTTGAGAAAGAATACTATCGCCCATGTCGTTATCGCAGAATAAAAGCGGTATACAGCACGTCGGTGACATCCTGTTTCGGTTGCCCGGCAACAAGCGGGGTGGAAAGCGTGGTTTTAATCTCGGCAATCAGGTTTTTCTTGCCTTCTTCTGTCGCCAGTACGGCAGCATCCTGACGCGAAAACAGTAACAGCAAACGGCTACGGACTTCCGGCAAATACTCACTCAGCCGCGAGCGGGTAGCTTCATCTTTCAGGCGCAGGGTTATGCCGATATAAAGTACGCGATCTGCATCGCCCAGATTGACCGTAAAGGTATCCAGCGCATAGAAGACCGGGGAGGGCACGACGCGTTGCTGCGCTTTGTCGTCAGCGGCAACCTGATGCGAATGCCAGTAGCTGTAACCTGCGCTGGCACAGGCCGCGAGGGTAATGAATACCAGAATCGGGATCCAAAGCGATCGCTTGCTTTTCTTGCTTATCGCGTAATCAGTCATGTGTTGCGGTCTTCCTGTGTCGCTACTGCTTATCGGCTAATTATCCTGCGTCTTGAGCGCAACAAAGCGGGGAAAAGACGCGGATTACGGTGCTACCTCTGACGTTAGGCGAAAATATCAACGCTGCTGTTGCCTGTTACACGTACTTGTAAAGAGACGGGAACCGGAAGCGTATCGTCGTCTTCCCCCGCCAGAGGTTCATGGTTTGCTGTGCGTTGGCTTTGCTGTTGCTGGGAAGCGGCCTGCTGCTGACCACTAAAGCTTTCGCCACTGATGTTGCTTTGCCCTAACTGAATGCCACTTTCGGCCAGCTGCGTTCGCAGTACCGGAAGCGCTGCTTCCAGGGCGGCGCGTACGTGTTGATGCGGTGAAACCATCTGGATTTGCGCCTGGTTATCATCCACTTTGAGGGAGATTTGCACTTCACCTAAATCCTGCGGGTGCAGACGCAACTCTGCACTTTGTTGCCCCTGGCGGGTGAACAGCGAAATATGCTGGCTTAATGATTGTTGCCATTCGTGAGAACCCAGCGGTGCACTCAACACAGGCGCGGCGACGGTGGGCAGTGGCTGTGTCTGGTGTGGAGTGATTAGCGGGCTGGCGGCAGCGGTCACCGGTGAAGGTGTGCTGATGACTTCCGCTTTACTCTGGGCTTCTGCTACCAGCGGTGTTAATGGCTGAGCTGGCGTGCCGGGGGCATCATCAGGCTGTGCTGTTGTGAGTTGCGCAGAAGTCAGTTTTGTGAAGAGCGTTGGTTTCTCTGCCGGTAACACGGTTGACGGCACATCAGTCACTTTGGGCGTATTGTCAAAACCCGGCAACATCGCAAAAAGGGCGCTCAGGCTTGCGGTGACGTCTTCATTCAGATCATCCGCTTTTTCGTCTTTTGCCGTATTGTTGCCAGCCACCGCAGCCAACGTCATCGTTTGAGCGGTGGTTAATGGTGTTGATGTGGATTGTTCGTCGTTGATGACAGGCGGTGTTTCATCCACAGGGATCAGTAAATCCGCTTGTTGCGCATCGGCAAGAATCTCGCTGACCAGCGGCTCGCCTTTTGTCGTGGGCTTATCTGTTGCCACCAGCAACTGGGGGGCCGCTTTGTCGGTAGTTGTCTCGCCTGCTAATGCTTCGCTCAACAACGCGAGAAAATCTTGTGCAGCATCGCTGGCTTTGCCGCCAGGCAATGTGGTGGTGTCAACGTCGGCGGTAATTAAGGGCGCTAAGCGAATCATTCAGGTTTCCTCATGGCGGCGCGCTGGGCGAACTCATCCATCTTTTTCTGATCGAGGCGGTTTTCTGCAAGCAGTGCCGCCGTGGATTGCCGTTCCTGCAGTGTCTGCCAGGCCTGCAAACGTTGTTTCTTTTCTCGCCAGCTGTTCAGGGCAATGTCAACTTTCTGCGTCCACTGATTAAGTTGCTGGCGATGCTGAGTAATGGCTTTTTCCAGCGTCTGGATAAACTGCTGATAGTTGATCCAGCGGTTGCTGGTCATCCCGGCACTCATATCGCTGTTGAGGTTATTGCGATATTCATTCTGATAATCGATCAGCATTTTGAGCTGTTCTTCCGCCTGCTGACACCCGCGACGCATTTCACCCAGCAGGCGCGCGGCATCCTCTACCTCTTTTTCTGCCAGATCTTTCAGGGTCGCCAGCGCGCCATGTTCTGCCATCTGCCGTTATCTCCTGGGTTATGACACTGTCGGGAAAATACGCTCCAGCCCCTGGAGAGACGCTTCCCAGTCCGCGCGTTCAAAAATGCCTTGTTGCAAATAGCCCTCCAGCTGCGCCCACAGGGCGATGGCTTTGTCGAGCATCGGATCGCTGCCTTTGGCATACGCGCCGACGCTAACCAGATCGCGGTTACGCTGAAAACTCGACAACAGCTGTTTGAAGGTGCGCACTCGCGCGTAATGTTGCTCACTGATCAACGCCGTCATTGCGCGGCTGATCGACGCTTCAATATCGATAGCCGGATAGTGCCCGGCTTCCGCCAGTCGGCGAGACAGCACAATGTGACCGTCGAGGATTGCCCGCGCAGAGTCGGCAATGGGGTCCTGCTGGTCATCGCCTTCAGTGAGCACGGTATAAAATGCAGTAATCGATCCGCCGCCGCTAATGCCATTTCCGGCACGCTCGACCAGTGCCGGTAATTTGGCAAACACCGACGGGGGATAACCTTTAGTGGCGGGTGGTTCGCCAATCGCCAGCGCAATTTCACGCTGGGCCATCGCGTAGCGGGTGAGGGAGTCCATAATCAGCAACACATGCTGACCACGATCGCGAAAATCTTCGGCAATGCGCGTGGCATAGGCGGCACCCTGCATTCGCAGGAGAGGAGAAACATCCGCCGGAGCGGCAATCACCACGGAGCGTGCACGCCCTTCGGCACCGAGGATATTCTCAATAAAATCTTTTACTTCGCGTCCGCGTTCACCAATCAAACCCACGACAATGACATCGGCGCGGGTGTAACGTGCCATCATCCCCAGCAGCACACTTTTACCAACGCCGGACCCGGCAAACAGTCCCATACGCTGCCCGCGCCCGACGGTAAGCAGGGCATTGATTGGGCGCACGCCGGTGTCCAGCACATGTTCAATCGGTGTACGTTGCAATGGGTTAAATGGTGGGGTAATCAGCGCACCGGTTTCCGTCGTATCGGGGGAGGGGAGGCCATCGAGCGGTTTACCGCTGCCGTCCAGAACGCGACCTAATAACGCCGGACCGAGCGGCAACTGCTTGCCGCTTTGCAGTCCTTCAGCCGAAATGTTTTTGGCATAAACCCGCGCGCCGGGCAGGACACCTTCCACTTCCTCCAGCGGCATTAAAAACAGCCGTTGACCGTTAAAGCCAACGACTTCGCTTTCTACTTCGTGCGTTTCGCTGCCGTTCTGACGCTCAATGACACAGGTTGCGCCGAGCGGCAATTGTAATCCGGTGGCTTCCAGCACCAGCCCGGTAGCGCGGGTTAATCGCCCGTAGCGACGTACCGCAGGCAACTGCGCCATTTTGGCTTCGAAGTTATCCAGCGTGGTTAGCCAGCGAGTCAGGCGCGTGGTCATTACACCACTCCTGGTGCTGCCAGACGGCAGAGTTCTTGCCAGCGAGTGGCGACACTGGCGTCGAGATCGCCTTCATCGGCGGAGACTTTACAGCCGCCAGGATGGAGTGTGGGATCGCCCCGCAAGCGCCAGCCATGCAAACTTAAGGTTGCGCCGAGCATATCATCCACACGTTGCAGATCATCCGGGTGCACGCGCAGCTGTGGTTTACCGCTGAATAACGGTTCTTGCTGCAACAACTGTTGGATCTGTTTGATCAGTGCCGAGTTATCCACTGTTGGCGTCTGACCGATGACCTGACGTGCCGCCTCCAGCGCCATCTGCATCAGGCGCGAAGCAATCACACTATCAAGTGCATCAAGGGTAGTTTGAAATTCGCTGACCAGTTGCTGCATCCGGGCATGAATTGGCGCTTGTTGAGACTTCGCCTCTGCCAGACCTTGCTCCAGCCCCTGGGCCAGTCCTTCCTGATAGCCCTGCTCATGACCTTGCTGGCGACCTTCGGCAATCCCCGCCTGATAACCTTGCTCATGGGCCTGCATTTGCAGTTGCGCCAGTTGCTGCTCAAGGCTGGGTTCGGCCTCTTCAATGATGGTTTCTTCCGGCTCGACCATGGGCACAAACTCTGCCTGTGGTGGCGCGAGATCGTCCGGCGTCCAGGTTTTCCACGGCAGATTATCAGACATAGGTATCCTCGCCGCTGCCAATTACCATCTCGCCAGTTTCGGCAAGGCGGCGCACAATCAGCAGAATCGCTTTCTGTTCGTTTTCCACCTGCGACAGACGCACCGGACCACGGTTGGCGAGATCGTCGCGCAGAATATCGGCGGCACGCTGCGACATATTGCGCAGGAATTTCTCGCGCAGTGGCTGCTCGGCCCCTTTCAGCGCGATCAACAGCGATTCGGAATCTACTTCCTGCAACAGACGCTGAATGCTGCGATCGTCGACATCCACCAGATTCTCGAACAGGAACATCTCGTCGATGATTTTCTGCGCCAGCTCGCCGTCGAATTCGCGCACGGCGGTAATAACGGCTTCTTCCTGCTGAGTTTTCATCAGGTTGATAATTTCGGCTGCCGTTCTCACGCCGCCCATTTTGCTGCGCTTGAGATTCTGACCGTCGAGCAAGCCATTCAGTACTTCGGTCAGCTCCGCCAGCGCGGCTGGCTGCACGCCGCCAAAGGTGGCGATACGCAACATCACGTCGTGGCGCAGACGTTCATCGAACAACGCCAGAATATCGGCGGCCTGGGCGCGCTTCAGATGCACCAGAATGGTGGCGATAATTTGCGGATGCTCATCGCGAATCAGATCGGCGGCGCTCTGCGGCTCCATAAAGTTGAGCGTTTCAATACCGCTGGCGGTATCGCGAGTTTCGAGAATATCTTCCAGCAGGCTGGCGGCACGTTCCTCACCCAGAGCTTTGACCAATACCGAACGCAGATAATCGTTGGCGTTGATATTCAGTGCGGCAAACTGTTCAGCTTCTTGCTCAAATTCCGCCAGCACATCGGTTAGCTGCTTGTTGGAGATCTGCGTGACGTTCGCCATTGCAGCGCTAAGGGTTTGCACTTCGCGCTGGGAGAGGTGCTTGAACACCTCTGCCGCCCGGTCTTCGCCAATGGTCATCAGCAGGATGACGCTTTTATCGGTGCCTGTCAGGTTACTCATGATCGTTATTTATCCACTGGCGAATGACCAGCGCCACCACGCGCGGATCGTTATCAGACATTTCACGGATACGCTGGCTCATGACTTCTGCCCCCAGACGTTGGTTAGCGCGTCGTTGTTGGAGTTGTTCGTCTTTGCTCAGGCGGACTTCCACCGCATCTTCCACTTCCTCACGGGCCTGCGCCTGTTGCTGTACAGCTTTCATCGCCTCGGCGCGACGTGTTAACTGCGGGCGTACCGCTTTCCGCCACAGCAGCCACGCCACCAGCAGTACCAGCAACCAGCGACCGGCAGCCAGCAACTGATCGATAAACGCTTGCTGTTGCCAGAACGGCAGTTCTCCGCCGCTTTCGTCACTGCTATTGAACGGCGAGTTAACGACATTGAGCGAGTCACCGCGTTTTTCAGAAAAGCCCATCGCCTCGCGGGTCAGATCTTCAATTTGCTTCATCTGTTCGTTGCTGAGAGGCAATGGTTTACCGTCTGGCAAGGTTTTGTAATTCACCACTACCGCGACTGACAGACGTTGCACATCGCCCACGTTCATTTTGGTATGACGAATGGTGCGATCGACTTCGTAGTTACTGGTTTCATTCCGCTGTGTGCTACGCGGCCCGCTATTGCTGGTGGTGCTCGCCTGCTGCTGGCGGTTATTTTGATTTGCCGGAGGCGTGCTGATTGGCGCGTTATTCGCAGGTGCCGGTTGATTCGACAACGCCCCCGGTACGCCGCCCGGATAACCGGAACCGCTTTGCTCGCTCTCATTAAGCTGGCGTGAACGAAGCGCCGCATGAGATTCATCACCGTTAGGGCGATACTGTTCTTCCGTTTGTTCTTTACTGGCGAAGTCCAGCTGCGCCGTGACCTGGGCGTGAATATTACCGTTACCAACAATAGGCGACAGGATCGCTTCAATACGCCGCTGAATACGGCCTTCGACATCGCTGGCATATTTCAACTGAGCGTCATTAAGATCGCGCCCGCTGGTGTTGAACTGGGTTAACAGATGTCCACCCTGATCCACCAGCGTGACGTTCCCCGGCGGCAGACCAGCAACCGCGCTGGAAACCAGATGTACAATGGCGCTAATTTGCCCTTCATCGAGTGCGCGGCCGGGTAACAGATTTACCGTCACCGATGCAGAAGGGGATTTTTGTTCACGGACGAATAAAGACGGTTTCGGCATTGCCAGATGTACGCGCGCCCCTTTTACCGGGCCGATAGTTTCGATGGTACGAGAAAGCTCGCCTTCCAGCGCCCGCTGATAATTCACCTGTTCGCTGAACTGGCTGATACCAAACTTTTCCTGATCGAGTAGTTCGAAACCGACCGCGCCGCCTTTGGGCAAACCTTGTTGTGCCAGGCGCAGACGCAGTTCGTGAACTTTATCTGCCGGAACTTCAATAGCGCCGCTGGCTTCGCTGAAGCGGTAAGGAATATTCATTTGCGTCAGTTGGCTGACAATTGCGCCACCATCCTGATCGGAAAGATTGCTGAATAATGTGCGGTAGTCGGGGGCTTTCGCCCACAGGATCAGTGCGACCATGACCGCCACTGCCGCGGAACCGGCAACAATCAATGGAATTTTCGGATTCGCACGCAGGCGATTAAGCCACTCAAGAGATTTTGTCTGGGCTGCAGTCGCATTCATCGCGCACCTCGTGGCTGATTATGGACGGCGTTATTGGCAAAGTGGAACAAGACTCACTCCCGGGTCAGCAAACTCGAAAAATTGACGCTCCCATTATTTGTGCTTTCGTTTTTTTCTATCCGCCAATAAACCCGTTTTTTTGTTGTTATTTAGCGCCTTTGTCTTATTGACTTACTGGTAGGCTTTGCTACCAGAAATTATCCGGGAGACGAGAATGTCAGCGATACAGGGGATTGAAGGGGTTATCAGCCAGTTACAGGCTACGGCGATGAGTGCGCGTGCGCAGGAATCACTGCCGCAACCGACCATTAGTTTTGCCGGGCAGCTGCACGCCGCGCTCGATCGCATTAGTGATACACAAACAGCTGCCCGCACGCAGGCAGAAAAATTCACTCTCGGTGAACCCGGCGTGGCGTTAAACGATGTGATGACCGATATGCAAAAAGCCTCAGTTTCTATGCAAATGGGGATTCAGGTGCGTAATAAGCTGGTGGCGGCGTATCAGGAAGTGATGAGCATGCAGGTGTAGGTTTTGTAACCTGTTGTTAATTACATCCGATCTCACCGCGTGGGGCATGGATGGGGCAAACTCACTCAATTTCTGGTTTAAAATGGAAACCTGATTCTGAAAGTTTTCTGCCATCCACGATC
>OGEW01000244.1_pt1 | contig 22179 bp, 18 predicted proteins | sample 1570781 | NCBI WGS metagenome assembly OGEW01 (sample SAMEA2582047, study PRJEB24529) | metagenome | biome: Human gut stool | place: China | collected 2011 | reverse complement strand
TCTTTTAGATAATGCTTCCATAGCTACTAATCTATAAGAAGGTCTCTTTTTATCCCCTAATCTTGTAAGTCTTAATTTTAACATTCTTTCACATCTCCTTTAATTTATATATAATTTATTAATAACTATTTTAAAATGGAAATTTTCCACCTTTTCCCATAGCCCCCATATTAGGCATTTTACCAGAACTAAACATTTTCATCATAGATTTCATTTGGTCAAATTGTTTAAGTAGTTTATTTACATCTGACACTTCTGTTCCACTACCTTTTGCAATTCTTATTTTTCTACTTGCTTTTAAAATATCAGGTTTCTTTCTCTCTTCTTTTGTCATAGACTGAATAATAGCTTCAACTTTTTTCATCTCTTTTTCAGCAGGAGCCAAATCATCAATCTTTGGCATACCTGGGATTAATTTTAATATTCCACCAAGTGAACCTAATCTTTTTATCGTTTGTAATTGCTTTAAAAAATCATTTAAATCAAATTTTTGAGACTTTATTTTTTCTTCCAAAGATTTTGCTTCATTCTCATCTATTACCTCTTGTGCTTTTTCAACAAGTGAAACAACATCTCCCATTCCTAATATTCTTGATACTAATCTATCTGGGTGAAAAATTTCAATATCATTAAGTTTTTCTCCAACTCCAATAAATTTTATTGGTTTTCCTACAACAGCCTTTATAGATAGGGCTGCTCCTCCACGGGTATCTCCATCTAGCTTAGTTAAAATAACTCCATCAACACTTAAAGCATTGTTAAAAGATTCTGCTAAATTAACTGCATCCTGTCCTATCATAGCATCTACAACAAGTAAAATTTCTTGTGGTTTAATAGCTTTTTTTAACTCTTTTAATTCTTCCATAAGAGTTTCATCTACATGTAATCTACCCGCTGTATCCACTATCATATAAGTTGCATTAATTTCTTTTGCTTTTTCTATTGCTCTTGTTGCAATTCCAACAACATCCTTACTATTTTCCTCTGAATAGACATCTACTCCTATTTGTTGCCCTAAAACTTGTAATTGTTTTATAGCAGCAGGTCTATATACATCTACTCCTACCAATAATAACTTTTCGTTTTGCTTTTTTAAAAACTTAGCAAGTTTTGCAGCAAAAGTTGTCTTTCCTGCTCCTTGTAACCCAGCTAACATAATTATTGTCGGATTTCTAAGCCCCTTTGTCAATTTTGAGCTAGTTCCTCCTAACAACTCAACAAGTTCATCATTTACTAATTTTATAAATTGTTGTGCTGGATTAACACCTCTAATAACTTCTGTCCCTATTGCTTTTTCACTGATTTTATTAGTAAAATCTTTAACTACCTTATAGTTTACATCAGCTTCTAAAAGTGACATTTTTACTTCTCTAAGAGCATCTTTTATATTAGTTTCACTAAGTTTTCCATGTCCTCTTATTTTCTTAAAAATATCTTGAAATCTATTCCCTAAATTTTCTAACATATCTACCTCATTAAAGTAAGTTTTCTATAATTTTCTCCAATTTTTCCTTTGTGTAATTTTCTTTCAAATTCATTAATTCTTCTCTTATGTTTTTTTTAATTTGGTAAAATTTTAATTTATCTTCATAATCATATAAAAGAGCTATCCCTCTTTTAATATTATCATAAATTGCTTGCCTACTAACATTATTATTTTTAGCAATCTCAGAAAGTGATAAGTCATTTTCAAAATGATCTTCTAAATATTCTTTTTGCTTTTCACTCAAAAGAGAAGAATAAATTTCAAAAAGATTAGCAATTTCAACAAATTTATCTAAAATCATAATAATTCACCTAGCCATTATAAATGATAGTAAAAAGTTTGTCAAGTACTTTCTCTTTACATTTTTAATTTGTATATCTTTTTACATCTTCCATTGAATTTTCTGCCAATAAATTACTTATTTCAACAATTTCTTGCATAATTTTGTTTTTTTCTTTATCTGACATTGAAGTGTTATTACTTAAAATTAAATTTGCATAAGTAAAAACACCTTGTATGAATATAGATTTTTTAAATAAACTTAAATTATCTGAAAATATAACTTCCATCAATTCTTTCTTTAAATTTTCCAACAATCCATTAATAAAACTTTCATTATTAAATAGAAAAGATACTATATCAAAATTTTTATTTTCCTTATCCATAATTTCACCTCACTATCTCCAATGTTTACATTATATCATTTTTATATTTATTAATGAATACTTCCACTTATAAAAAAGTATACTTCTTACCAAGATTTCTTAAAATAAAAAATATAGTACTACTATCACAAAAATATATGTTATATATATTTTTTTTATTTTAATTTCATTTATTATATTGCTAAAACATTTTAATATTCTTTACTTGACATTTTAAGACCAATTTTGTATAATCAATATTATAAGTGTGTATTATTTAAAATATATGTTTATTTATCGTTTGATTTTAGAACAAGTTAAGAGAGGTTATCTGATGGAAGAACTATTAAAGGAATTAGTTGAAAAAAACAGGAAATTTACAGCAGATGGTAATGTTGCTAATTATATTCCTGAACTTGATAAAGCTGATAAAAATGCCCTAGGAATTTATGTTACAACCTTAGATGGACAAGAATTTTTTGCAGGAGATTATAATACAAAATTTACAATACAAAGTATTTCAAAAATAATTTCTTTAATGTTAGCAATACTAGATAATGGTGAAGAATATGTTTTTTCAAAGGTTGGAATGGAACCAAGTGGTGATCCATTTAACTCAATTAGAAAACTTGAAACATCAAGTAGAAAAAAACCTTACAATCCTATGATAAATGCAGGAGCAATAGCTGTTGCTTCTATGATAAAAGGAAAAGATGATAGAGAAAAATTTTTAAGATTATTGGATTTTGCAAAATTAATAACAGAAGATGATACTTTGGACTTAAATTATAAAATTTATATTGGAGAATCAGATACTGGATTTAGAAACTATTCTATGGCATATTTTTTAAAGGGTGAAGGTATAATTGAAGGAAATGTAAATGAGGCACTTACAGTGTATTTTAAACAATGCTCAATAGAAGGAACTGCCAAAACTATTTCTACATTAGGAAAATTTTTAGCAAACGATGGTGTACTTTCAAATGGTGAAAGAATTTTAACTACAAGGATGGCAAAAATTATTAAGACATTAATGGTAACTTGTGGAATGTATGATAGTTCAGGAGAATTTGCTGTAAGAGTTGGTATCCCTTCAAAAAGTGGAGTAGGTGGAGGAATTTGTTCTGTTGTTCCTGGTAAAATGGGAATAGGTGTATATGGTCCTTCACTTGATAAAAAAGGAAACTCTCTTGCAGGAGGGCATTTACTTGCAGATTTATCTGAAGAACTTTCTTTAAATATTTTTTAATCTTTAAATTTTAAAGTAACAAAATTTTAAAAATAAAAGGGGGTAAAATTATATGGATTTTTTTAACTATATAATTGGACAAATCAACACATTTTTATGGTCTTATGTTCTTATTGTACTTTTACTGCTATCAGGGTTATTTTATACTTTGAGAACAGGTTTTGCACAAGGAAGATTATTAGGTGATATGGTTGCATTAATCACTGGTAAACTTTCTTCACTTAGAGATGGTGAAAAGAAAATTGCTGGACAAGTAACTGGTTTCCAAGCATTTTGTATAGCTGTTGCTTCTCACGTTGGAACAGGTAACCTTGCAGGAGTTGCAATAGCTGTTTCAATTGGTGGTCCTGGAGCATTATTTTGGATGTGGATAATAGCTCTTTTGGGTGCTGCAACAAGTATGATTGAAAATACTTTAGCTCAAACTTATAAAGTAAAAGATGGTAAAGGTGGATTTAGAGGTGGTCCTTCTTACTATATGGAAAAAGCCCTTGGTCAAAAAACACTTGGTTATATTTTCTCAGTTATAGTTATATTAACATTTGCTTTTATATTTAATACAGTTCAAGCAAATACAATAGCTAAAGCATTTGAAACTTCATTTGCTTCATTTGGAATGAACTCATATATAGCAGCCATAATTTTAGCTGCTCTTACTGCTTTGGTAATATTTGGAGGTTTACATAGAATAGCTAATGTTGTATCTCTAATGGTTCCAATAATGGCAATTGCATATGTTGTTGTAGCAGTAATTGTTTTAGCACTTAATATCACTCATATTCCTAGACTATTTTTGAGTATTATTGAAGCTGCTTTTGGTGTAAAACAAGCAGTTGGTGGAGCAATAGGTGTTGCTATGCTTCAAGGTATCAAGAGAGGATTATATTCCAATGAAGCTGGTATGGGTAGTGCTCCAAATGCAGCTGCAACTTCAAATGTTTCTCACCCAGTAAAACAAGGTTTATTACAAGCATTTGGTGTATTTGTAGATACTATATTAATTTGTAGTGCCACTGGTTTTATAGTTTTATTATATCCAGAATATAATGCAGGAACAGATACTGGAATACAATTAACTCAATTTGCTCTTTCTTATTCAGTTGGTGCTTGGGGAGCACATTTTATAACTCTTTGCATTTTCTTATTTGCATTTAGTTCTTTAATAGGAAATTACTACTATGGTGAAGCAAACTTGGAATTTTTAACTAAGAGTAAATCTTCTATGTTTATATTTAGAGTTTTAACAGTTGTATTTGTATTTTTAGGTTCTATTGCAAGTTTAGGGCTTGTCTGGGATATGGCTGATGTGTTTATGGGAGTTATGGCTTTAATGAATATTATAGTTATAGCTATACTTTCTCCAAAAGCTGTAGCTATTATTAAAGATTATATTAAACAAAGAAAAGAAGGTAAAAACCCTGTATTTAGAGCAAAGGATATTCCTGGATTGGAAAATACAGAATGTTGGGATGATTAATAAATAATATTTATTTTTCTTATTTTTTCAGCAAAAGATTTTTTTAAGTCTTTTGCTGTTTTTTTTATCCAAAAAAGGAATTATAAAATTTTTATTGTATAACTACTTAATAATATCTATATCTAAATAATAATTAACCAAAAAAGAAAGGAGTGTTGATAAAATGATTTTAGAAAAAAAATTAATTAACAGTATAGAAAAATATAAAGAAGAGGCTTTTGCTTTAAATTATTATTTGGCAAAAAATCCTGAGATATCTGGAAAAGAATATAACTCCTGCAAAAAAATAATGGAAATTTTAAATAGGCATCAAATTGCTACCAAAGAAAAATTTTCAGATATAGATACCTCATTTTTAGGTGAAGTTATAAAAAAAGAAAACTCAAATATAAATATTGCAATATTGACAGAATATGATGCTCTTCCTGAAGTAGGGCATGCCTGTGGACATTCTGCAAGTGCAGCAATATCTGTACTAGCAGCTCTTGCACTTAAAGATAATGAAGAATATATAAATGCAAATATAGATATTATTGGTACACCAGATGAAGAAGATATTGGTATGAAAGTTACTATGGCTGATAAAGGAGTTTTTGACAAATATGATTGTGCAATTATGGTTCATCTAGGTATTAAAAATATCCCTAACTGGAAAATGCTTGCCTTTGAAACTTATGAAATAGAATTTACTGGGTTTCCTGCTCATACAGCTGTTGCTCCTTGGTGTGGAAGATCAGCATTAGATGGATTGATGTTATCCATTCATGCTTTTGATTTAATGAGAAAATGCACTAAACGAAATACTATAATAGAAGGATTTATACAAGAAGGAGGAAGTGCAACAAATATAATACCAAATAGAGCTAAAGCTAAATATACTTTTAGATCAGATTCTTTGAAATATTTAAAAGAAGAAATAATACCATGGTTTAAAAATATAATTGAAGGTTGCTCACTTGCAACTCAAACAAAATCTAAAATAGAAATTTTTGGTAATTCATTTAGTGATATGAATTATTTAAAAAGTGGGACTCAAATTATTATGAATGTGATGAAAGATTATGGAATGGAATATGAAACTATGGACTATCCAGAAGGTTCATCAGATATGGGAAATGTAAGTTATAGATGTCCAGCATTTCATCCTTCAGTAGCAATAACAAATAAAAATATAGCTCTTCATACAAAAGAGTTTGCAGATATTGTTGTATCTGAAAAATCCGAACCTTGTATTATAAATGGTGCAACTGTTATTGATGGGTTCTTAGCAAGAATACTTGAAAATTCTGAAATATTAAAATCTATAAAACAAGAATTCTTAAAGAATAAAATTTAACTTTGTAGGGAGGTAAATATTATGAAATTAAAAAAAATAAAATGGAAAGCACCAGATGCAATTGTTTTAATTTTTATATTATTGATTATAAGTTCTATTTTAACTTATGTTATTCCTGCTGGACAATATGATAGGTATATTGATAATGCAATAGGTAGAGAAATGGTAAATCCTGAAAGTTACCATAGTGTAGAAAATAGCCCTATATCCTTATGGAACTTATTGATGTCAATTCCTAAAGGACTTGAACAATCTGCCTCTATAATTAATTTTTTATTTATTATTGGAGGAGCTTTTAATATTTTGCAATCAACAGGAGCAATAGATGCATTTATTAATAAATGTGTAAAAAAATTGCAAGGAAGAGAAAGATTAATAATTCCATTTTTTCTAATTTTTTGGGCATTAGGAGGGTCAATATTAGGAAATTTTGAAGAATGTTTAGCTTTTATTCCAATGCAGATAATGTTGTGTCTCGCATTAGGTTTTGATTCTATTGTAGGTTTAGCTTTAGGACTTTGTGGAGTTTGTGTTGGATACATGGGGGCTATTATGAATGCCTTTACAATAGGAATAGCTCAGCAAATAGCAGGGCTTCCAATTTATAGTGGAATGGGATTTAGATTAATCACTTGGAGTGTAATGTTAATTGCAGCAATTATATATATTTGGAATTATGCTGGAAAAATAAAAAAAGATCCAACTAAAAGTCTAATGTATCATGAGGATCTAAATAGTAAATTTAGAGAACAAAAAATAAAAGATGTTAATTTTAAAAAAGAACACAAATTAGTACTATTTATATTTTTAATAGGGATTATAATTATTATTTTTGGAGTAATAAAATATGAATTTTATATAACAGAAATGAGTGCAGTTTTTGTAGGTTTATCAATTATTATGGGATTAGTAGGTGGTTTAAAACTAAATGGAACAGTAGAAGCATTTATCCAAGGTTGCCATAATTTATTGTATGCTTGTATATGTGTTGGAATTGCTAGAGCATTAACAATAGTGATGACTGACGGAAAAATGTTAGATGTTATTGTCCACTTTGCTACTTATTTGCTAAATGGACTTCCTAATCTAATAAAAGCTCCATCAATGTTTATAGTACAATCAATAATAAATATTTTAATCCCTTCTGGTTCAGGTCAAGCAGTTGTAACTATGCCAATTATGATTCCCATTGCTGATGTAATTGGTATTACAAGACAAACAGCTGTACTAGCTTTTCAAATGGGAGATGGAATAACTAATCTATTTACTCCTACCAGTGCCTCTCTTATGGCTGGTTTAGCAATAGCTGGTGTTTCATGGGGAAAATGGATGAAATGGTTTGGAAAACTTTTTTTACTTTGGATAATAATTGGAATAATTGCTTGTATGATTGCTACTAACATAAATTACGGTCCTTTCTAATAAGAATATAAATTAATACTTACATAAATGAACTACTCCCACTTCTACAAGTGGGAGACTTCTTGCTAAGATTTGTTAAAAAATATTTTTTAATTTTTCTTTACATTTATAATAAAAATTTGAACAATATTTATATACATTTCATTATATAAGAATATATTATATTATTTTAATACGATATATAAAATTGACATCCTTAACAGATAGATATATAATTTAAAAAGATAAGAGTTAAAAAATTATTTTTATTATTTAAAATTTAAACTATTAAGGAGGAATTATGAGCAAGATACAAGATTTTATAACCGCTAAGGAAAAATTATCAAAAGTACTTTTAAAAACGAGTTTGATTCAAAGTCCTATATTTTCAAAGGAAGCTGGAAATGAAGTTTACATCAAACCAGAAAATTTACAAAAGACAGGTTCGTTTAAAATAAGAGGGGCATACAATAAAATTACTAATTTAAGTGATGAAGAAAAGAAAAAAGGTGTTATTGCTTCATCTGCTGGAAACCATGCTCAAGGAGTTGCCTATGGTGCCAAAGAATCTGGAATAAAAGCTGTGATTGTGATGCCTAAGTCTACACCCCTTATAAAAGTTGAATCAACTAAACAATATGGTGCAGAAGTAGTTCTACATGGTGATGTCTATGATGATGCTTTTAAAAAAGCTAAGGAATTAGAAGAAAAAGAAGGATATATATTTGTTCATCCTTTTGACGATGAAGATGTTATATATGGACAAGGAACAATAGCTTTAGAAATTTTAGAAGAACTCCCAGAAACTGATATAATTCTCGTACCTATTGGTGGTGGAGGTTTAATCTCTGGTATAGCTTGTGCTGCAAAAATATTAAAACCTGAAATAAAAATTATTGGTGTTGAACCAGATGGAGCTGCCTCAGCTTATGAAGCTATAAAAGAAGATAAAGTGGTTGAACTTAAAGAAGCAAATACCATAGCTGATGGAACTGCTGTAAAAAAAATTGGCAATATAACTTTTGAATATATAAAAAAATATGTAGATGAAATTATAACAGTCTCAGATTATGAATTGATGGAAGCATTTCTATTATTGGTAGAAAAACATAAAATTATTGCAGAAAATTCAGGTATTTTGTCCTTAGCAGCTTTAAAGAAACTTAAAGAAAAAAATAAAAAAGTAGTATCTGTCGTAAGTGGTGGAAATATAGATGTTTTAATGATTTCTTCTATGATTAATAAAGGGCTTATCAGAAGAGATAGGATTTTTAATTTTTCTGTAAATATCCCTGATAAACCAGGTGAATTAGCAAAGGTTGTAGATTTAATAGCACAACAAGGGGCTAATGTTGTAAAACTTGAACATAATCAATTTAAAAATTTATCAAGATTTAAAGATATAGAATTACAAATTACTGTTGAAACTAATGGAAGTGAACATATACAAAAATTAACTCAGGCTTTTGAAGAAAAAGGTTATGAAATAGTAAGAATTAAATCTAAAATAAATTAAAATATTAAAAGGTTATTACAAACTTAAATGGCTAATTTTTCTTGAAAGAAAGTAATATAAATTTGTTATTAATAAATATTGACTACTTGACAGCCTATAATGTTTCAGTAGCTCCAAAATGCTTCCTTCAACATTATAGGACGTCACAGTAGTTTTATTTAAAAATCATTTAATATTATTTCAAGAAAAATTCAACTTATTCTTTGATAGCTTTTTTAATTTAGTTTAATTTAAAATCACAATTATTTAAAACATCTTGAATAATCTCAAGCCCTCTTTTCATTTCTTTTATTGTTGAAGGAACTATACTTATTCTAATTTTAGAAGTTACCTCCTCTGTTGATGAATAAAAAATAAATCCTGGTAGTATAGAAAGTCCTCTTAAACGACATTTATAGTAAAATTTTTCACTATTTATATAGTTTGCTAAATTCACCCAGATAAAAAATCCTCCCTTTGGTATATGCATTATTTCTAAGTGCTTTATTTTTTGAAGTTCACTTATCATATATTCCATTTTCTTTTTTAAATTCAATCTCAATTTTTCTAAATGTTTATCCAAAAAACCTTTTTTTATAAAAATTTCTAAAAATTTTTGGTTTATTCCAGAGGTTGTAGTATCAATAAAATATTTATTTAAACTAAAACTGTCTATATATTTTTTAGGGGGAATTAACATAGTTAATGCTAGAGCCGGCATAACAATTTTTGAAAATGTTTTAATAAAAAATACTCTTTCATATTTATCCAAGGCTTTTAAAGATTTTGGACATTCTCTTGAATTATAATAGAAATCTGAAAAACATTCATCTTCTATTATATAGAAATCATATTTTAATGATAATTCTATCATTTTTCTCTTTTTTTCAAAAGACCAACTTATTCCAGTTGGGTTTTGAAAATTTGTCATTATATATACAAAATCTATTTTTTGCCTTTTTAACAAATCTTCAAATTCTTTCATATCCCAACCATCATCTTTCATATCAATATTTTCTATATTACAATAACTTTTTAAGATATTAACTGCATTCTGATAAGTTGGATCAGATAGGAGAACTGTTTTCTTAGGTGATATCCCAAATGCTGTACTTATAAGTTCCAATGCTATTTGAGTTCCTGAACAAATAATTATATCATCTTTTTCTCTTCTTATTCCATATTTTCTAATAAAATCAACCAAAGTTTCTCTTAAACTCTCCAAACCTTGAATATTTTGATATGCCATAAGATATTTACTTTTTATTTCATCTGATAATATCTCATTTATAATTTCTTTATATTCTTGAATTGGAAAATATTCTTTAGGTGGTCCTCCATTTGAAAAATCAATTTCTGTATCTTTTGAATTTTGTCCAAAACGAAAAGTATTTAAAATAGGTGTCATTCTTTTCCCTATATCAAGATTATATCCTTTTTTTACAAAACAACCTTTCCCTTTTACACTATATAAATATCCTTCTTCTTCAAGCATCTGTATAACTTTTAAAACTGTATTTAGATTTACTTCATACTTTATTGAAATTTGTCTAACAGAATAGAATTTATCATTTTCTTTCCATCTATTTTCTAAAATATTCTGTCTCAACATTTCATAAAGTTGTGTTGAAATTGTAACATCTGAATTTCTTATCAATTTCTTTTGCATAACTTTACTCCTTTACAGTGTACTATGACAGTTTTTAGTATAAATAATTTATTTATAAATCGCTTTATGTTAATATTATAATATAAAAACATTAAATATACTAGGAGGAATTTTTATGGAAATGAAAAAACTTGGTTTAGGAACAACAGCGATACATGCAGGAACTTTAAAAAATTTATATGGAACTCTTGCAATGCCAATATATCAAACTTCTACTTTTATATTTGATTCAGCAGAACAAGGAGGAAGAAGATTTGCTCTTGAAGAAGCTGGATATATTTACACAAGACTTGGAAATCCTACAACAACAGTATTAGAAAACAAAATTGCTGCTCTTGAAAAAGGAGAAGCTGGAATAGCTATGTCATCTGGTATGGGGGCTATCTCTTCAACATTATGGACTGTTTTAAAAGCAGGAGACCATGTTGTTACAGATAAAACTTTATATGGTTGTACTTTTGCTTTAATGAATCATGGACTTACAAAATTTGGAGTTGAAGTTACTTTTGTTGACACTTCTAACTTAGATGAAGTTAAAAAAGCTATGAAAGAAAATACAAGAGTTGTTTATCTTGAAACACCTGCTAATCCAAATTTAAAAATAGTTGACTTAGAAGGTGTATGTAAAGTTGCTCATACAAATCCAAATACTTTGGTTATAGTAGACAATACTTTTGCAACTCCATATATGCAAAAACCTTTAAAATTAGGTGTAGATGTTGTTGTACACTCTGCAACTAAATATTTGAATGGACATGGTGATGTTATAGCAGGACTTGTTGTAACAAATAAAGAACTTGCTGATCAAATTCGTTTTGTTGGTTTAAAAGATATGACAGGAGCCGTTTTAGGACCTCAAGAAGCATATTATATTATAAGAGGATTAAAAACATTTGAAATTCGTATGGAAAGACACTGTAAAAATGCAAGAACTATTGCAGATTTCTTAAATAAACATCCAAAAGTTGAAAAAGTTTATTATCCTGGACTTGAAAGTCATCCTGGTTATGAAATAGCAAAAAAACAAATGAAAGATTTTGGAGCTATGATTTCATTTGAACTAAAAGGTGGTTTTGAAGCAGGTAAAACTTTATTAAATAATTTAAAATTATGTTCATTAGCAGTTTCATTAGGGGATACTGAAACTCTTATTCAACACCCAGCTTCTATGACACATTCTCCTTATACAAAAGAAGAAAGAGAATTGGCTGGAATAACAGATGGATTGATTAGATTATCAGTTGGATTAGAAAATGTAGAAGATATTATTTTGGATTTAGAAAAAGCTTTTTTGAAAATATAAGATAAAATAAAAATTCTCCCTTAAGTATTAATATGAAATATTTAGTTAATACTAGGGGAGAATTTTATTTAATAGAAAAATATATTGTCAAGATTATTGGTTTTGACTAGCTGTTAGCATGAAAGGAACTACTTGTTTCTTTCTAGAAACTACTCCCTCTAACCAAGCTGTTTTATTTTCTAATTTTACATTGAAAGCTTTCTCAACTAACTCTGGGCATGTTCCAACAGTTAATACATAAGAACCAGCTTTTATAATATCAGTTATTACTAATACAAATAAATCGTAGTTAGATTTTTCACTCATAGAGTTCATAGCAGCTTCTAATTCAGCTTGAGTATTTAAAAGTCCAGCAACATCAACAGTATTAACTTGAGCAACTGCTACTTTTTTACCATTCATATCAAATTCTTTCATATCTATTGTGATAATCTCTTCTGGAGTTTTATCAGATAATGAAGTTCCTTCTATTAATAACTTCATTCCATAATCTTCATAATTTTCCTCTCCACAGATTTTAGAAAGCTCTTTTACAGCTTCTACATCTTCTGGTGTGCAAGTAGGAGATTTAAATAATAATGTATCAGATATGATAGCACTCATCATAAGCCCAGCAGCTTTTTTAGATGGAGTGATTCCAGCTTGTTTAAATAGTCTATAGATTAGAGTACAAGTACATCCAACTGTATCAGCAGTTATTTTTAATGGCTCATCAGTAGTTAGAGCAAATTTGTGGTGGTCTACTACTTCTAATATTTTAGCAGATTCAATTCCATCAGCTGTTTGAGCTTTTTCGTTATGGTCAACTAAGATAACCTCTTTTTTTCCATTTTCATCAGCATTTACATTCTCTATAAATAGAGGTGCTTCTGCTCCAAAATGATTTAAAGCAAATTGAGTTTCTTTGCTAACATTTCCTAATCTACAAGGGATAACATTTACTCCTTGGGCATTTTTTAACTCAGCAAAAGATATAGCTGAACATATAGAATCAGTATCTGGATTTTTGTGTCCAAAAACAAGAATTTGTTTCATAAGTCCTCCTTAAAATAATATATATTTACTTACATATCATACCATTTTTTTTAGAATTTAGGAATAGGAAATTTATAAAAAACTTTAGACAAAATTAAAGAAATTATATTATAATTACATTGTAAAGTTTAATTGAGAGGAGAAATATTGTGGAAAAATATATAAAAGAGTTGAGAGAAAAGATAAAAAAATATAGTGATTACTACTATACAAATAATGAAAGTTTAATATCTGATGTAGAGTTTGATAAGTTGTTAGTTGAGTTAAAGGAGTTAGAAGAAAAATATCCAGAGTATAAAGAGAAAAACTCTCCTACAGAAATAGTAGGAGCTACAAGTCTTAAAGAAACAAAGTTTCAAAAGGTAGCTCATAAAAAACCTATGTTAAGTTTATCTAACTCATATAATGAGGGAGATATATCTGATTTTATAGAGAGAGTAAAAAAACTTTTACCAGAAGAGAAAAACTTAGCCTATGCTTTAGAGTTAAAATTAGACGGTTTATCCTTAAGTATTCAATATGAAGAGGGAAAACTTGTAAGAGCCGTAACAAGAGGAGATGGAACAGTAGGAGAAGATGTTACAGAAAATATTTTGGAGATAGAATCTATCCCTAAAATTTTAAAAGAGAAAGTAAGCATAGAGATAAGGGGAGAAGTGGTATTACCTCTATCTAAGTTTGAAGAGTTAAATAAAAAAAGAATGGAAAATGGGGAAGAAGTTTTTGCTAATCCAAGAAATGCTGCTGCTGGAACTTTAAGACAATTAGATTCAAGTATTATAAAGGAAAGAGGATTGGATGCCTATTTTTATTTTTTAGTAGATGCTCAAAACTATGGAGTGAAAACTCATAGTGAAAGTATAGAATATCTTGCTAAACTCGGAATAAAGACAACAGGAGTATGTGAGGTATTGAAAAACTCTTCTGAACTTATATCTAGAATTGAGTATTGGGGAGAAAAGAGAGAAAGGTTAGATTATGAAACAGATGGAATGGTAATAAAAGTGGACAATATAGAGCTATGGGATAAGTTAGGAAATACTACTAAAAGCCCTAGATGGGCAATAGCTTTTAAATTCCCAGCTAAACAAGTTACAACAAAGATATTAGGAGTTACTTGGCAAGTGGGAAGAACAGGTAAAGTTACTCCAGTAGCAGAGCTTGAAGAGGTAGAGTTATCAGGAAGTAGAGTAAAAAGAGCAAGTTTACATAACTATCAAGAGATAGAGAGAAAAGATATTAGAATAGGTGATAGTGTATTTATAGAAAAAGCTGCAGAGATAATACCTCAAGTAGTAAAGGCTGTAAAGGAGTTAAGAGATGGAAATGAAATAATAATAAAAGAGCCTACTCATTGTCCAATATGTAATACAAAGGTAGAAAGAGAAGAGGGACAGGTAGATATCAGGTGTCCAAATATAAGTTGTCCAGGAAAAATAGAGGGAGAATTGATCTATTTTGTATCTCGTGATGCTATGAATATAGCTGGTTTTGGTAGTAAAATAGTAGAAAATATGTTAAGACTTGGATTTATAAAAAATATTGTAGATATATATGAGTTAAAAAATCATAGAGAAGAATTAGAAAAATTAGAAAAAATGGGTAAAAAAAGTGTGGATAATCTCCTTACAGCTATTGAAAATAGTAAAACAAGAGAGTATTCAAAAGTTTTATGTGCTTTAGGAATACCTTTTGTAGGTAAAACTTCAGCAAAACTTTTAGCTGATTCAAGTGGGAATATTGATAAACTTATGAGTATGAGTGTAGAGGAACTAATGGAGATAGAAGGAATAGGAGATAAGATGGCACAAGCTATCTTTGATTTCTTTAGAGATGAAGAGAAGAAAAAGCTTATAGAGGGGTTAAAAGCACATGGACTTACTTTCATTCAAGAGAGAAAAGAGGAGTTACCAGCTGAAGAGAAAGTATTCACAGGAAAAACATTTTTATTTACAGGAACATTACAAAATTTCACAAGAAATGAGATAAAAGAGGAGATAGAAAAACTTGGTGGAAAAAATCTTTCTGCTGTAAGCAAAAATTTAGATTATTTAATAGTGGGAGAAAAGGCAGGAAGTAAGCTAAAAAAAGCTCAAGAGTTAGGAACTGTAAAGATAATAACAGAAGAGGAGTTTATGAAAATCTGTGGAAAAAAGAGTTAAAAAATATACCTTTATTTGACTAATAACTCATTTTATGGTAGCATATAGTCTGAAGAAGTGTATTTAAAAAAATTAAAGAGAGGAACATCAATGATAGGAAATATTTTTAAAAAGATTTTTGGAACTAAAAATGATAGAGAAGTAAAAAGAATTAGAAAAATAGTTGCTGCTATCAATTCTTTAGAGCCAGATTTCGAAAAATTAACAGATGAACAATTAAGAGAAAAAACAGCAATTTTTAAGAAGAGATTAGCTCAAGGAGAAACTTTAGATGATATTATGGTAGAGGCATTTGCTACTGTAAGAGAGGCATCAAAAAGAGTACTTGGTATGAGACATTATGATGTACAACTTATTGGAGGAATTGTACTTCATGAAGGAAAAATAACAGAGATGAAAACTGGAGAGGGAAAAACTTTGGTTGCTACTTGTCCAGTGTACCTAAATGCTTTAGCAGGAAAGGGAGTTCATGTTATCACAGTAAATGACTATCTTGCTGCTAGAGATAGAGAGATGATGGGTAGATTATACTCTTTCTTGGGACTTACTTCTGGAGTTATTTTAAATGGTATCTCCGGAGAGGAGAGAAAGGCTGCTTATAATTGTGATATCACATATGGTACTAACTCTGAATTTGGATTTGACTATTTAAGAGATAATATGGTAGGAAGCTTAGAAGAAAAAGTACAAAGACCACTTAACTACTGTATAGTTGACGAGGTTGATTCTATTCTTATAGATGAAGCAAGAACACCACTTATTATTTCTGGAGCAGCAGAAGACTCTACTAAATGGTATCAAATCTTCTATCAAGTAGTTTCTATGTTAAATAGAAGTTATGAAACAGAGGGAATAAAAGATGTAAAATTAAAAAAAGAGTTACCAGCTGAAAAGTTTGGAGATTATGAAGTAGATGAAAAAGCAAAAAATATAGTTTTAACTGAAAAAGGTATAGCTAAAGTAGAAAAATTCTTAAAATTAGAAAATCTATATTCTCCAGAAAATGTAGAGTTAACTCACTATTTAAATCAAGCTTTAAAAGCTAAAGAGTTATTTAAAAGAGATAGAGATTATCTTGTAAGAGAGGGACAAGTAATAATCATAGATGAATTTACTGGAAGAGCTATGGAAGGAAGAAGATATTCAGATGGACTTCACCAAGCGATAGAAGCTAAAGAGGGAGTACACATAGCTGGAGAAAATCAAACTCTTGCAACTATAACATTACAAAACTATTTTAGAATGTATAATAAACTTTCTGGTATGACTGGTACAGCTGAAACAGAAGCAGCAGAATTTGTACATACTTATGGATTGCAAATAGTAGTTATACCAACAAATAAACCAGTACAAAGAATAGACCATGCTGACTTAGTTTATAAGACACGTAAAGAGAAGATAGAGGCTATTATAAAAAGAATAGAAGAGTTACATGCTAAAGGTCAACCTGTGCTTGTAGGTACTATTTCTATTAAAAGTTCGGAGGAATTATCTGAGCTATTAAAAGCTAGGGGAATAAAACATAATGTATTAAATGCTAAATACCATGCAAAAGAAGCTGAGATAGTTGCTCAAGCTGGAAGATTTGGAGATGTAACTATTGCTACAAACATGGCAGGTAGAGGAACGGATATTATGTTAGGAGGAAATCCAGAGTTCTTAGCTGTGGCAGAGGTAGGAAGTAGAGAAGCTGAAAATTATGATGAAGTATTGAAAAAATATGAGGTTCAATGTAAGGAAGAGGGAGAAAAGGTAAAATCAATAGGTGGACTTTTTATACTTGGTACTGAAAGACATGAATCAAGAAGAATAGATAATCAATTAAGAGGAAGAGCAGGAAGACAAGGAGACCCAGGAGAATCAGAATTCTACCTATCTTTAGAAGATGATTTAATGAGACTATTTGGTTCTGATAGAGTAAAAACTGTAATGGAAAAATTAGGACTTCCAGAGGGAGAACCTATAACTCATCCAATGATAAATAAAGCTATTGCAAATGCTCAAACTAAGATAGAGTCAAGAAACTTTGGAATCAGAAAAAATCTATTAGAGTATGATGATGTAATGAATAAACAAAGAACTGCTATCTATGATAGTAGAAATGAAGCAATGGCTAAGGAAGATTTAAAAGATAGTATTATTAAGATGTTACATGAAGTTATCTACTCTCAGGTAGCAAAGAGATTTGTGGGAGAATACAAAGAAGATTGGGATATGTCAGGTCTTGCTGAATACTTAAGAGATAACTATGGTTATATTATAGAAGATATAACAGAGTATAAATCTATGAGTATAGAAGATTATAGCAAAAAAATCTTTGATGCTATCTGTGCTCAATATGATGAAAAAGAGTCTAAAGTTGGAAGAGATTTAATGAGAAGACTTGAAAAATACATTTTATTTGAAGTAATTGATGCTAGATGGAGAGAACACTTAAAAGCTTTAGATGGATTAAAAGAGGGAATTTACTTAAGAGCTTATGGTCAAAAAAATCCAGTTGTAGAATATAAGTTAGTATCAGGAGAACTTTATGAGCAAATGGTAGAAACTATAAAAGAGCAAGCTACTTCTTTCTTATTTAAAGTAATAATAAAAAATCATGAAGAGGAAGAGGTAAATATGAAAGATGAAAATGAGAGTGTAGAGTATACTTCTGAAGATGAAAATGGTGTGGAAGTAGAAGAAGGAGAATTAACACCAGATTCTCCTTGTCCTTGTGGAAGTGGAAAAAAATATAAAAATTGTTGTGGAAGAGTATAAGGAGGCTAATAATGAAAAAAATAGTAGCAGGACTTTTTGTAGTGGCTTTACTTGCTTCATGTAGTTCGTTGGAGAAAGGAGCTTCATTAGAAAAAAAATACTCTATTACTAAGGAGTCAGCAAAAGAGTGGGACAAAACAATAATACAAGTTGTAGAGGGAGAATCTTTGATAGAGGATTGGTATGGAAATGAAAATCCAATTATCTATTTAAGAAAAACTGGAAAGATGAGTGAAAAAGACTTCAATTTCTTAACTTCATTAGAGAAAAAAGATGCAACAACTATTACAGATGAAGAGTATAGTGATTTCTTAGACTTAGTAAATAAATACAATAAAAAATTACCGAGAAAGTTTTATTTAGTTGATGAAAATCTAAAAAATCCTAAAGGACTTGTTGATAGAATGGTAAGAGAATCATTTGTAAAAATGGAAAATCCATCTAACCATATAAAAAATGTAGTAGCAACTCAAGAAGAGTGGGAGCAAATAGTAGCTTTTTCTCAACAAAATGACTTATCAGAAAAAGATACTAAAAAATTAAGAAAGATTTTAAATAAATTTATAAAGAGAAATGAGTTCTATGATGAAAGAGCTTGGTACAATAGAGAGATATCAGATAGAGTTATAAAAATTACAAATATAGATACTAAGGAAAATACAACTTCATTAGAGCAAAATAATGTAAATGCTAAAGCATTATATATAGCATATCCAGAATATTTTTCTACTTTAGATAAATGGGATGATTAATTAAGATAAAAAAGTTAAGGGGGAGAGGAGGAATTTTTTCTCTCCTTTTACTATTTAAAGGAGAATTTTATGGAAGTAGATATGCATATTCATACTATAGAGTCAGATGGAACTTATACTCCAGAGGAGATTATAGTTAGAGCAATAAAAAATAATGTAATAGCTTTAGCAATAACAGACCATGATACTGTATCTGGAGTGGAGAAAGGAAAAGAGATAGCTGATAAATATGGAATGGAGTTTATAAAAGGTATAGAGATATCTTGTAATGAAGATAATTTAGAGATACATATATTGGGATATTTTTTAAACTTAGATGATAAAAATTTTTTGTCAGAGTTAGATGAATTGGAAAAGGCTAGAGATAAAAGAAATAGAAAAATTATAGAAAAATTTGAAAAAATTGGTATAATAATAGATATAGAGGAACTTAAAACTTTTGCTCCTGGTAAAATTATAAGTCGATTACACTTTGCTAATTATCTTTTAGAAAAAGGTATAGTTAGCAGTAAAAATGAAGCCTTTAGCAAATATTTAGGAAATGGTGGTCTAACTTATGTTCCTAAAGAGAATTTTCCACCAGAAAGAGCTGTAAGAATGATAAAAGAAAATGGTGGTTTTGTATCCCTAGCACATCCTAAATTAATTACTTTAAATGATGAAGTATTGAATAATCTCATTGTAAGATTGAAAGAGTGTGGATTAGATGCCCTTGAAACTCAGTATAGTTCATTTACAAAATTAGAAAAGCAAAAATATAAAAGACTTGCTAAAAAATATGGTTTACTAATAACTGGTGGTTCTGATTTTCATGGTGAAAATAGAGAGGGAGTAGATTTAGGAGATGCAGGATTGGAGTACTCTCAGTTTGAAAAAATTAAAAAATATTTAAAAAGATAGAGGAGGATAATTATGATAATAGTAACTGGTGCAGCTGGAATGATAGGAAGTGCAATGGTATGGAAACTTAATGAGATGGGAAGAAATGACATTATTGTTGTAGATAAACTAAGAACAGAGGAAAAATGGTTAAATCTTAGAAAGAGAGATTATGCTGATTGGGTAGATAGAGATGAGTTATTTAATTGGCTAGCTAATCCAGCAAATGCTGGAAAAATAACTGGAGTAGTTCATATGGGAGCTTGTTCCGCCACTACCGAAAGAGATGGAGATTTCTTAATGGAGAATAACTATGGATATAGTAAAAAGTTATGGGATTTTTGTGCTGCTAGACAAATACCATATGTATATGCTTCATCAGCAGCTACTTATGGAGCTGGAGAGCTAGGATATAATGATGATGTAACTCCAGAGGAACTAAAAAAATTACAACCATTAAATAAATATGGATACTCTAAAAAAATATTTGATGACTGGGCTTTTAAACAAAGTATAGCTCCAAAACAATGGTGTGGACTTAAGTTCTTCAACGTATATGGACCGCAAGAGTACCATAAAGGAAGAATGGCTTCTATGGTATTCCACACATTTAATCAGTATAGAGATAATGGTGGAGTAAAACTTTTTAAATCTCATAAAGAGGGATTTAAAGATGGAGAACAACTTAGAGATTTTGTCTATTTAAAAGATGTAGTAGATGTAATGTATTTCTTATTAACTGAAAAAGTAGAATCTGGAGTATATAATATAGGAACAGGAGAAGCGAGAAGTTTCTTAGATTTATCTATGGCAACTATGAGAGCTGCTTCTAATAATCCAGAATTAAAAGTGGAAGATGTAGTGGAATTTATTCCTATGCCTGAAGATTTAAGAGGAAGATATCAATATTTTACACAAGCTTCAATGGAAAAATTAAAGAGAACTGGATACACTAAGAAGTTTACTTCATTAGAAGAGGGAGTAAAAGATTATGTTCAAAACTATTTAGCTAAAGAAGACTCGTACTTATAAGGTGGTAGGTAGATGAATCCTTTTTTAATAGTTGTAATACTTGGAATTGTAGAGGGAATGACGGAGTTTCTTCCTGTAAGTAGTACTGGTCATATGATTTTAGTAGAGAAGTTTATAGGAAATGGAAATCTCTCTAAAAATTTTATGGAAAGTTTCCTAATAATTGTTCAACTTGGAGCTATTTTAGCAGTTGTTATATATTTTTGGAAGGATTTAACTCCTTTTGTAAAGGAAAAAAATCAGTTTATTTCAAGAATTAGATTGTGGACAAAAGTTATAATAGGTGTTTTGCCTGCTGCAATTATAGGATTATTATTAGATGACTATATATCAGCATATTTTATGGATAATGTTTTTGTAGTAGCAACAACATTGATCTTTTATGGAATAATTCTTATATTAATAGAAAAATATTACAAAACTGCTGGAAAAATAGATACATTAGGAAAATTAAGTTATAAATTAGCTTTTATAATAGGATTTTTTCAATGTTTAGCAATGATACCAGGAACATCTAGATCAGGCTCTACAATAATAGGAAGTTTACTTTTAGGACTTTCTAGAGGAGTAGCTACAGAGTTTTCTTTTTTCTTGGCTATACCTACAATGTTTGGAGCTACACTTTTAAAACTTATAAAAAATGGTATGAATTATTCAACACAGGAATGGCGACTTATAGGAGTAGGAACAATAGTTTCTTTTTTAGTAGCATACTTAGTTATAAAATGGTTTATGAGTTATATAAAGAAAAAAGATTTTGTATTTTTTGGAGTATATAGAATAATCTTAGGAATTTTAGTTTTAATAGCTTTATTTATTTAAAAATATGGGGGATGGTACAATTTAAATTTTGTAACAGCCTCCTATATTTTTTAATTATATTGAAGTATATAAAAAATAAATAAAAACAACTGTAATTATTTTGAACTATTTTAAGAGTTATGATATAATATAGATTGTTAGAAAAATAGTATTTTAAAAAACTAAAAGTTGAGAAGGGAGGGAAAGATGAGATACCCTATTGATTTACATATACATACTAGTGTTAATCCTCATGCATATAGTACTTTGGAAGAAAATATAAGAAGTGCTACTGAAAAAAATATGAAAGTAATAGCTATAACAAATCATGGACCAGCATTACAAGATTCTCCTCATTGGTGGAGTTTGGTAAACATGAGAGTTATTCCTGAGTATGTAGGAGACTTAAGAGTTTTAAAGGGCGTAGAAACAAATATAATAGATGAAAATGGAAATTTTGATATAAATCAAAGAATATATGATATTATGGATATAATTTTATGTGGACTTCATACTATTGAAGCCTATGGAGAGCCAGGATATAGCTTAAAAAATACAGAGGCTGTAATCAATATGATTAGAAGTCAAAAAGTAGATATTATGGTACATTTAGGGAATCCACAATTTCCATTGGAATATGAATTAGTAGTAAAGGAAGCAGTAAAAGCTGGAGTAGCGATGTAGCGACCACGCGAATC
>OGEW01000220.1_pt1 | contig 23505 bp, 20 predicted proteins | sample 1570781 | NCBI WGS metagenome assembly OGEW01 (sample SAMEA2582047, study PRJEB24529) | metagenome | biome: Human gut stool | place: China | collected 2011 | reverse complement strand
TACACATTTCATCAACTGATTCAACTAAATGTTTTTGGGTTAAATTTCTAAGTAAAGTTATCTTTGCTTCTCCACCATTTTCATTAAATCTATTATACATATCATATTCAGAGTTAGTTCCTGGGAAAGCAGCTATAACAACTCTTGGTTTAGCAATAGTTATAGAAGATTTATAGATTTTCTTTTCTCCAATTTTATTTTTAATATCGTAAGTTTCTATTTTTTCTTCTAACTTATATGGAAAAATAGGATTTAATTTATTTAACCAAGTAGTTTCAACTTCTTCTAAATCAATCTTTTCTCCATTGACTTTTCCTTCAAATTTATCTGTAACTTCTCCCAGTAAAATAGCATTTTTATATGATACCTCTTCTGTTGCTTCAATCAAAATGGAAGCTGGTTTTAAACTGAATAAATCTACATCTTTATTATTTATTTCAAAACCTAATCTATTTCCAAAGCTCATTTTTGACAACGCTTCTGCAACTCCACCCATTTTTATAACCATTGCAGATACTATTTTTTTATCTTTTATATTTTTTAATAGAAAGTCAAAATTTTCTTTTAATTCTTGACTATTAAATAAGAAATCTTTTTGATTAATTTTATTTTCAACTAAATATATTTTATTTTTAGCTTTTTTAAATTCAGTTGAAATAACATCATTTATATTTACAGGACTAACTGCAAATGAAATTAATGTAGGAGGTACAGATATATCATTAAATGTTCCACTCATAGAATCTTTACCACCAATGGCTGCCACATCAAAATCTTTTTGTACTTTCATAGCTCCAAGTAATGCAAGAAATGGTTTTGACCATTTATATGAATCTTTACCAAGTTTTTCAAAATATTCCTGGAATGAAAGTCTAGCACTTTTATAGTCCACTCCTGCTGCTACCAGTTTAGCCAATGATTCTACCACTGCATAAATAGCTCCATGGTATGTAGACCATTCAGAAATATAAGGGTTAAATCCCCAAGTTATAGCAGAAGCAGTATCTGTGTTTTTATCTAAAACAGGGAATTTCATTACAGAAACATCAGTTGGTGACATTTGGTATTTTCCACCAAATGCTGCTAATATAGTTCCTCCTCCAACAGAAGAATCAAACATTTCAACTAAACCTTTCTGAGAAGTAACATTTAATTTTTTAATATTATGTAGCCATTTCTTTTCTAAACTGCTATCAGAAGTTTTAAATTTTTCAAAAACATTTTCATTTTTATAATCTCTAACTTCTATATCTATATTTTGTTTAACTCCATTAGTATTTAAAAAATCTCTTGAAATATCTACTATTGCTTTACCTTTCCAATTTAAAGTCAATCTATTTTTATCTGTTACATAACCTACTACTGTTCCAAGTAAATTTTCTTCATCTACATATTTTAGAAATTTTTCTGTATCTTCTTTTGAAACTATAACTGCCATTCTTTCTTGGGATTCAGATATAGCAAGCTCTGTTCCATTAAGTCCTTCATATTTAACAGGAACTAAGTCAAGATTTACTTCAACTCCATCTGCTAATTCTCCAATAGCAACTGAAACTCCTCCTGCTCCAAAGTCATTACATTTTTTAATAAGTTTTGTGGCATTTGGATTTCTAAATAATCTTTGTATTTTTCTTTCTTCTGGTGCATTACCTTTTTGGACCTCTGCTCCACATAATAAAAGTGATTTATCATTATGTTCCTTAGAAGAACCTGTTGCTCCTCCACAACCATCTCTACCTGTTTTTCCCCCTATGATAATTATACTATCAGTAGGTACAGGAGATTTTCTAACTACATTTTCCACAGGTGCTGCTGCTACAACTGCTCCAACTTCCATTCTTTTTGCCTTATATCCCTCATGATAAATTTCAGATACCAATGTAGTTGCAATTCCTATTTGGTTTCCATAAGAAGAATAACCACTGGCTGCCCCTGTTGTAATTTTCTTTTGAGGTAATTTTCCTTTTAAAGTTTCTTCAACAGTTTCAAGTGGATTTCCAGAACCAGTAACTCTTATTGCCTGATATACATACGCTCTACCAGATAATGGATCTCTTATAGCTCCTCCTAAACAAGTTGAAGCTCCACCAAAAGGTTCTATTTCAGTTGGATGATTATGAGTTTCATTTTTAAACATCAATAGCCATTTTTCAATAGCTTTCTTTCCTTCAAAATCTTCTACTTCAACATCTACATATACAGAACAAGCATTATTTTCTTCTGAAATTTCTAAATTATCTAATTTTCCTTTTTTCTTTAAATATTTTGCAACTATTGTTGCCATATCCATAAGAGAAACATCTCTTTTCTTAGATACTTCTTCTTTTAACTTTAAATAGTCGTTAAATTCTTTTTCCATTTGCTTTCCAAATTCTGAGTTAGGAAAACTAATCTTATTTATTTTTGTTTCAAATGTTGTATGTCTACAATGGTCAGACCAATAAGTGTCTAAAACTTTTATTTCAGTTTCAGTAGGATTTCTATTTATTTTCTTAAAATGTTCTTGAATAAATTTTAAATCTTCAAAAGATATAGAAAGTCCTAAATCAACTCTCATTTTTTCTAAATCTTTATCATTTAAAGAAGTAAAATCATTATAAGTAATAACCTCTGAATTAAATAAAATTTCCTCTTTCTTTAATACAGATAAATCTTTTTCTCTCATTTCAATAGGGTTAATATAGAATTTTTTGATTTTACTTAATTCTTCATCACTAAGCTCGTTATTTAATATAATAATCTTTGAAGTTAATACATCTGCATTTTGTTTTGTACTTGACACTATATCAATACATTGTAAGGCTGAATCTGCCCTTTGATCAAATTGTCCTGGTAAAAATTCAACAGCAAAATATTTTTTTCCCTTTAAATCTAGCTCTGTTGTAATAGTATCAGTAACTGGTTCTGATAATATCATTTGTTTAATCTTTTCAATATCTTCTTTGTTATCGTTAAGATTAAAAATATCATAGCAGTTTATAAGTCTTAAATTTTTAACATTTACCCCTAATTCTTCTTTAAACTGTTTTTTTAATCTTTTTGCATCTAAATCAAAACCTTTTTTCTTCTCAACAAAAAATCTTAAATCTGACATTTTTTCCTCCATAATAGTTTAAAATTTTTTTTAAATAAAAAAATCTGAGCATAAAAACTCAGATTACAATATACACTTATAACAGTCCGCAACTATCCCATAAAAAACAGCTATCTTAAATTTTATTTTATTTATATTTTTTTTATCTCTTAATTTCACTGTCTTCCTCCGTTTTATAAAGCATACAAAAAACACTTCCTATACAAAAAAATACAGTAAAAACATTTTTCGTAGCTGGTTAATTTACGGTTAACCGTAGGGACGCCCTTCCATATATTAGGCTTATACGAATTTTTTTATTTAATTATCTACGGATATAATACACTATTTATTAACTTTTGTAAATAGGTAAACAAATAAAATTATTGAAATAGAAATTTAATTGAAAAAATGCTATAATTATGGAGATTATTTTATTCTAAAAAAGTGAGGTATGAAAAATGGTAAAAAAGAAATATATTGCCCCTAACCTTATTACAGCAGGAAATATGTTTTTAGGTTATTTGAGCATAACTGAATCAATAAAAGGTAATTTTGAAATGTCAATACTATTTATTTTACTTGCTATGGTATGTGATGGTTTAGATGGAAAGACTGCAAGAAAATTAGATGCATTTAGTGAATTTGGAAAAGAGTTTGACTCATTCTGTGATGCTGTTTCATTTGGTCTTGCTCCTTCTATGTTAATTTATGCAATACTAACAAAAAATGTTCCGGGAAGTCCATTTATAGTTCCAGTTTCATTTCTATATGCACTTTGTGGAGTAATGAGATTGGTTAAATTTAATATTATAAATGTTGCTTCAAGTGAAAAAGGTGATTTCAGTGGAATGCCTATTCCTAATGCTGCTGCAATGGTGGTATCTTATATTATGATTTGTAATGTTTTAGAAGAAACATTTAATTTAAGAATATTCAATATAAGAATTTTTATAGCTGTTTCAGTAATATCAGCAGGATTAATGGTAAGTACAATACCATTTAAAACTCCTGATAAGACTTTTTCTTTTATTCCTAAAAAACTAGCTATACTTATTATTTTAGGACTTTTAGTTTCTATGTACTGGACATTAGATTATAGTGTCTTTATTATTTCATATACTTATGTCTTATTAAATATACTTTCATATTTTTATAAAAGATTTGGCAGTAACAATGATACAGACACTACTGTTGAAGAATTTGTTGAAATTGAAGAAGATGAAGAAAAGGGAGAGTAGTATTTATGTTTAGTCAAAATGACAATATAAATATTTTAGTTATAAGATTTAAAAGAATAGGAGATGCCATTTTGAGTTTGCCTCTATGTCATTCTTTAAAATTGACTTTTCCTAATTCAAAAGTGGATTTTGTCCTATATGAAGATGTTGCTCCACTTTTTGAAGGACACCCTTATATAGATAATGTTATCACTATAACAAAAAAAGAACAAAAAAATCCTTTTAAATATATAAAGAAAGTCTATAATGTTACAAGAAAAAAATATGATATTATCATTGATATTATGTCCACTCCTAAAAGTGAATTATTTTCTATGTTTTCAAGAAAAACTCCTTTTAGAATAGGTAGATATAAGAAAAACAGAGGATTTTTCTATAACTATAAAATGAAAGAAAAAGAATCTTTAAATAAGGTAGATAAATTTTTAAATCAGCTTCTTCCTCCATTTGAAGAGGCTGGTTTTGAGGTAAAAAAAGATTATAATTTTAAATTCTTTGCAAATTTAGAAGAAAAAGAAAAATATAAGAAAAAAATGTTGGAAGCAGGGGTAGATTTTTCTAAACCTGTTATTGCATTTTCAATTTATTCAAGAGTTAGTCATAAAATATACCCTATTGATAAAATGAAAGAACTTGTAAAACATCTAATTAATAAATATGATGCACAAATTATTTTCTTTTTCTCTCCTGAGCAGAAAGATGCTATTCAAAAAATTCATAAAGAAATGGAAAATAATAAAAATATTTTCTCCTCTATTGAAACTCCTACAATAAAAGATTTAGTGCCATTTTTAGAAAATTGTGATTACTATATAGGAAATGAAGGAGGAGCAAGACATTTAGCACAAGGGATTGGAATACCCACATTTGCTATTTTTAATCCAAGTGCAGAACTTAAAGAATGGCTACCTTTCCCAAGTGAAAAAAATATGGGTATATCTCCTATTGATATGATAGAAAAGAAATCTCTTCCACTTGAAAAATTTAATAAAATGAGTACAGAAGAACAATTTTCTTTAATTGATCTTGAAACAATTAAACAAATGTCTGATAAATTGATTGAAAAAAATAAAAGGAAGTAAAAAATGAACACTAAAATTATATCTTATGTTATATCAAATTTATTTAAAATATTGATGTTTTTATTTTTATTTCCACTTGCAGTAAGTATTTACTATAAAGAAGGATTAAAATTTTCAATGGCTTATATTATCCCAATAATCATTTTATGCATACTGAGTTATTTTTTATCAGATAAAACTCCTGAAAATCAATCTTTTTTTTCAAAAGAAGGTTTAGTTATTGTTTCTCTATCTTGGTTACTTATATCATTTTTCGGAGCATTACCTTTTATTATCAGTGGTTCTATTCCTAATATGGTAGATGCATTCTTTGAAAGTGTAAGTGGTTTTACCACAACAGGTGCTAGCATACTTTCAGAAGTTGAAAGTTTAAGTAAGTCTATATTATTTTGGAGAAGTTTCACTCATGTTGTTGGTGGTATGGGAGTGTTAGTTTTAGTTTTAGCAATACTTCCAAAAGGAAATAATCAGGCTTTACATATAATGAGAGCAGAAGTTCCAGGTCCAACAGTTGGAAAAATTGTTGCTAAAATGAATTATAATTCAAGAATTTTATATATAATTTATATCTCAATGATTATTATACTGATAATTTTTTTACTATTGGGAGGAATGCCTTTATTTGATGCTTGTATTCATGCTTTTGGAACAGCTGGAACAGGAGGATTTAGTTGTAAAAATACAAGTATAGGTTTTTATAACAGTGCTTATATAGACTATGTAACTTCCATTGGCATGATAGCCTTTGGACTTAACTTTAACCTATTCTACCTTTTAATTTTAGGTAATATTAAACAAGTTTTTAAAAGTGAGGAAGCTAGATATTATTTGAGTATAATTTTTATAGCAACTACTCTTATTTGTCTTAATATTCGTCCTTTTTATTCTTCAATCTCAAGAATGATAAGAGATGTATTCTTTACAGTTTCTTCCATTATTACAACCACTGGATTTTCAACAGTAAATTTTGATAAATGGCCAACATTTTCAAAAACCATTCTTATGTTTTTGATGTTTTGTGGAGCTTGTGCAGGCTCAACAGCTGGTGGTTTTAAAGTTTCAAGACTTGCTATACTTATAAAAAGATTTGTAAGAGAATTTAAAAAAATAGGTCATCCAAATAAGGTTTTAAATATTAAACTTGAAGGGAAAACATTAGATAAAGATATGCTTGAAGGGGTAGATAGTTACTTTATACTCTATTCAGTTATACTTTTTATTCTATTATTAATTACTGCTTGGGATTCTGATAGTTTTATAACAGCATTAAGTGCTGTACTTGCAACATTTAATAATATAGGACCAGGACTTGGTGCAGTTGGTCCTACATCAAATTTTGCAAGTTATTCAGCATTTACAAAAATTGTTTTATCATTAGGAATGTTATTAGGTCGTTTGGAAATAATTCCACTTTTAATATTGGTTTCACCAAGAATTTATAGAAAAAGAGATTAAATTATTACAAAAAAGAAGGTGCAGTATACAATGAACTGCACCTTCTTTTTTACATGTATTAATATTTTCTCCAACTTGCATACTTTGCTTTTTTATTTTTTCTAAATGGTAGATACATAAAGAAAGAAATTGCTATATCTATTCCAGCAATTGAAAATATATAATATGGCCATGGTCCCATAAAATCAACTAAACTTTTTGTTGCTGGTGGATAATTGACATATAAATAATTTGTTCCTAATCTGTTATTAACAAAATACATTATAAATGCAAGTGTTATTAATGATAGAAAAGAACCAATAAATCCAGCTTTTGTTGGTCTAAATCTAAAATGGACAAAAGCATAAGCTGTACTAAACAAAATAAAGAAATGAGTTATAAAAAAACTTTGAGAAGCAAAATTACCCATTCCATCTCTTATATCTGGTGTAAGTATTGCAAAAAATGCTCCTATTGACCAAAAATAAACTGGCTGGAATAGAACTTCACTATGAAAAAACATCATAAAAATAGAAAGTATTATTACTATTGGGCATAGATGTAGTGGTAAAAGTTCAGCCACTGTCTCTCCATAATAATAGTGTCTAAATATTAACTCTGCTATCTTTATTCCTAAAACAGCAATGGCTATAATTTTAGCAAAAGCAGCCTTTTTCTCTGTAAAAAAACCTAAAAATATTAACAAAATACAGGAAGCAAAACCAATTCCCATTGTTATAAAATGTTGATTACTAAATAATACAAACTTATCCTCCAATTTAAAACCTCCTATTTATGAAAACCTAAATCTGCTGGATTGATATCCCCAGAAATATGTTTTACTATTCCTTTATTACTTTCAAACTCCTTTCTTAATAAAATAACTTTATTTATATAGTTTATTGTATCTAGTTCTAAACTTATACCCTATTTCATATGTCCAACCTTCCTCTGGTTTTAACAATGGATTCGCTTCATAATTAGGTGAACCACTGCCATAAAGCTGCATAAAAGTGGGCATCCTAAAAGATTTAGCAGCATTGATATATACGCTGCTATTCTCATCTAATTTTTTTAACACAGTTGTAGAGATTTTATCTAAAAGATTTTCTTTATTTTCATCTGTAATTCTAACTTCAACTCCAATACCTCTACCTGTACCTGCATCAAAATACACACCTTTTTCCAATGTAGTATTTATAGGGGCATTTAAGCCAATATTTCTTTCATAACTTGCTCCACTATCTAACCAATCCTGAGCAACAGATTTATCTATAAATGATTTATACCTAGCCTTTGTTCCTTGGACTATCTTTTCACACTCTGTCCAAGTGTCTACTATCCCATTATTTTTTTCGTCAAAAAAGTAAGCATAAAATTTTTGTTTAGCCATTTATTCCTCCTGTATTTTCTTATGTAAATTATAATAGCATATTATTATAATAACATATTTATTATTTTTTTCAAAATATTCTTAATAGCATCCTTTTTAATAATAACTAAAAATATGCCATATTTCAAGTTTTTTTCAGAATTTTTTTTAAATATGAAAAAATAAATAAAAATTATGGACCTTATAAATTATATGTATTATTATTAATGTAAAAAAAGTTGTAATATTAGAGTAGTTATGGTATAACTATATAAATTTTAAAGAGGAGATGATAAAATGAAAAAAATTTTTTATTTGTTAATTATGATTTCGTTATTTTTAATTGGTTGTGGACAAAATAAAACTGAAAGTCCTAATGGAAACACAGTTGTTATAGGTCAAGGTGCAAAGCCAAAATCACTTGATCCACATATGTATAATTCCATACCCGATTTACTTGTTTCTCGTCAATTCTATAATACATTATTTTCAAGAGAAAAAGATGGAAGTATAAAACCTGAATTGGCAGAAAGTTATGAATACAAAAATGATAAGGAATTAGATATCATTTTAAAAAAGGGAGTAAAATTTCATGATGGAAGTGAATTAACAGCTGACGATGTTGTTTTTAGTTTTGAAAGAATGAAAGATAAGCCTGGTTCATCAATAATGGTGGAAGAAATTGATAAAGTTGAAAAAGTAAATGATTATGAAGTTAAATTATTTTTAAAGAATTCTTCTTCTGCTCTTTTATATAATTTAGCTCACCCAATAACTTCCATAGTGAATAAAAAATATGTAGAAGCAGGAAATGATTTATCTGTTGCTCCTATGGGAACAGGTGCTTTCAAATTAATTGCTTACAATGATGGAGAAAAAATTGAGTTAGAAGCCTTTAAAGATTACTTTGAAGGAGCACCAAAAGTTGAAAAAATAACTTTTAGAGCAATTCCAGAAGATACAAGTATGCTTGCAGCATTAGAAACTGGTGAAGTTGATATAGCTACTGGTATGCCTCCTGTATCAACTCAAACAATAGAAGCAAATGATAAATTGGAATTAATTTCCGAACCAACTACTGCAACAGAATATATTTGTTTAAATGTAGAAAAAGCCCCATTTAATAATAAAGATTTTAGAAAAGCTCTTAACTATGCCATTGATAAACAAAGTATTATTGATTCTATTTTCTCTGGAAGAGGAAAAGTTGCAAAATCAATAGTAAACCCAAATGTTTTTGGCTATTATGATGGACTTGAAGAATATCCTTTTAATCCAGAAAAAGCTAAGGAATTAATAGAAAAATCTGGTGTAAAAGATACATCATTTTCTCTTTATGTAAATGATAGCCCAGTAAGATTACAAGTTGCTCAAATAATTCAAGCTAATTTAAAAGATGTTGGAATTGATATGAAGATTGAAACTCTTGAATGGGGAACATATTTACAAAAAACAGGAGAAGGAGATTTTACAGCATATTTAGGAGGTTGGATATCTGGAACTTCTGATGCTGATATAGTTCTATATCCTCTTTTAGATAGTAAATCAATAGGTTTCCCTGGTAATAGAGCTCGTTATTCTAACCCAGAATTTGATAAAGAAGTTGAGCTTGCAAGAATTGCTTTAAAACCAGAAGAAAGAAAAGAACATTTTAAGAATGCTCAAATAATAGCACAAGAAGATTCACCTCTTATTGTTTTATATAATAAAAATGAAAATATTGGTATAAATAAAAGAATAAAAGGATTTGAATACGATCCAACTACTATGCATAAATTTAAAAACTTAGAAATTAAATAAAGGAATGATATTAATGAATATAGATTTAAAATACATACTTAATAAAACAGTTGAACTTATAAATATACCGAGCCCTGTTGGATATACTCATAATGCTATTGAATGGGTTAAAAACGAATTAAAAGGTTTAGGTATAAAAAATTATAATATCACAAGAAAAGGTGCATTGATTGCATATATAAAAGGAAAAGATTCTAATTATAAAAAAATGATTTCTGCTCATGTTGATACCTTAGGAGCTATTGTAAAAAAAATTAAAAAAAATGGTAGACTTGAAGTAACTAATGTAGGTGGTTTTGCTTGGGGTTCTGTTGAAGGAGAAAATGTAATAATTCACACCATCTCTGGAAAAACATATTCTGGGACTTTACTTCCTGTTAAGGCTTCTGTTCATGTGTATGGAGATGTAGCAAGAGAAATGCCAAGAACAGAAGAAACAATGGAAATAAGAATAGATGAAGATGTAAAAACTGGTGAAGATGTTTTAAAACTAGGTATTTTACAAGGTGATTTTGTTTCATTTGAAACTCATACAAGAATTTTAGATAATGGCTATATAAAATCAAGGTACTTAGATGATAAATTATGTGTAGCTCAAATCTTATCTTATATCAAATATTTAAAAGATAATAAGTTAAAACCTAAAACTGATCTATATGTATATTTCTCTAATTATGAAGAAATTGGACATGGAGTTTCAGTTTTTCCAGAAGATTTAGATGAATTTATTGCAGTTGATATAGGACTTGTTGCAGGTGAAGATGCACATGGAGATGAAAAGAAAATGCAAATTATTGCAAAAGATAGTAGAAGTCCCTATGATTTTACTCTTAGAAAAAAACTTCAAGAAACTGCTGATAAAAATAATATAAAATATACAGTTGGAGTTTACAATAGGTATGGCTCAGATGCAACAACTGCAATCTTACAAGGATTTGATTTTAAATATGCTTGTATAGGACCAAATGTAGATGCTACTCATCACTATGAAAGATGTCATAATGACGGTATTATTGAAACTGTAAAATTATTAATAGCTTATTTATAAGTTTTAAAAATAGAAAACACTTAGAAAAATTTCTAAGTGTTTTTTCTTAAAATTTTATAATTTCAAATATAGAATATTTTTTTAATTTATGTTATCATATACACAAGTGATACAATTTTTTAAGTGCAAGGAAAGGAAGGAAACACATGTTAAAAGAAAAAAATTCAGCTGGAGGGGGAAAATTTAACTTTTTCAATTTTTTGAAAGAAAAAGAAAATAATCAAGCTGAACCAATCAATGTTACGGAGTTTATACCATATTTAAAAAATAAAATTATAAATGAAAAATATGAAATAACTCGTGAAGAGGCAATTTTTCTATCACAAATTCCTAACAATGATATGGAAACTTTAAATATACTTTTTGATGCAGCAGATCAAATCAGAGAAGCATTTTGTGGAAAATATTTTGATTTATGCACCATTATTAATGCAAAATCTGGAAAATGTTCTGAGAACTGTAAATATTGTGCACAGTCAGTTCATTTCAAAACAGGTGCTGATGTTTATGGACTTATTTCAAAAGAATTAGCACTTTATGAAGCTAAAAAGAATGAAAATGAAGGTGCTCACAGATTTTCACTTGTAACAAGTGGTAGAGGTCTTAATGGAAATGAAAAAGAATTAGATAAATTGGTTGAAATTTATAAATATATAGGAATGCATACGGGTAAATTAAAACTTTGTGCTTCTCATGGAATATGTACAAAAGAAGCATTACAAAAACTAGCTGATGCAGGTGTTACAACATACCATCATAACTTAGAATCTTCAAGAAGATTTTATCCTAATGTTTGTACATCTCATACCTATGATGATAGAGTTAATACTATTAAAAATGCAAAAGCAGTTGGATTAAATGTTTGTAGTGGTGGAATATTTGGTTTAGGAGAAACTATTGAAGATAGAATAGATATGGCACTTGATTTAAGGACATTAGATATTCATTCAGTTCCAATAAATGTTTTGACTCCAATTCCAGGAACACCTTTTGAAAATAATGAAGAAGTTAATCCCTTTGAAATCTTAAAAACTATATCTATCTATCGTTTTATACTACCTAAGGCCTTTTTAAGATATTGTGGTGGAAGAATAAAATTGGGAGAACATGCTAAAACTGGTTTAAGATGCGGAATTAACTCTGCACTTACTGGAAATTTTTTAACAACCACTGGTACAACAATAGAAACTGATAAAAAAATGATTAAGGAGTTAGGTTATGAAATTTAAGGATTTCTTTGTTATAGGTACAGATACTGATGTTGGTAAAACTTATGTTAGTACACTCTTATACAAGGCTTTAAGAAAATATAATTTTCAGTATTATAAACCTATACAAAGTGGTTGCTTTTTAAAAGATGATAAATTAACTGCACCTGATGTAGATTTTTTAACAAAATTTGTAGGTATTAATTATGATGATTCTATGGTAACCTACACTTTAAAAGAAGAAGTTTCTCCACATTTAGCCTCTGAAATGGAAGGAACAAAAATAGAAATAGAAAATGTCAAAAGACATTATGAAGATTTAAAGAAAAAATATTCTAATATTTTAGTTGAAGGAGCTGGAGGACTTTATGTCCCTTTGATTAGAGATAAATTTTACATCTATGATTTAATAAAATTGTTTAATCTTCCTGTTGTTCTAGTTTGTGGAACAAAAGTAGGAGCAATAAATCATACTATGCTTACTTTAAATGCTCTTAATAATATGGGAATAAAATTACATGGTTTAATATTTAATAATTATAAAGAACAATTTTTTGAAGATGATAATATAAAAGTTATTTTAGAGTTATCTAAAATTAAAAATTATATGATTATTAAAAATGGACAAAAAGAAATTTCTGATAAAGAAATAGAAAAATTTTTTAATTGAAATAAAAAAGCTATTACAAAGATTGGAATATATAAAAATAGTTCGTTACTAGCCAGATAATAGATATAGTAAAAAATAATTCATTGCTAGCTAAATTTTTTAACGATGAAAAATTGACATTCGCTACAAATTCGGCAAACTTGCCAACAAGTTGGCTTCAAACACGCCGAGATTTGTTCGGCTCATTTCCTTCAATTTTTCATCTAAAATTTAGAATACAATTTCATTTATTTTTTATCTACATCTTAAAATAGAATTTACTTAGCTCATTCTATCTAATTTTTATTCTAAAATCTGGAATGTAACTCACTTATTTTTAATTTAATTTGTAATAGCTTTTTATTTGATAAAATTGAGAGGAGTTTATATAATGATTAATAATTTATCTGAATTACAAAAGAAAGATTTAAAATATGTTTTTCATCCTTGTACACAAATGAAAGATTTTGAAGAAAATCCACCTTTGGTCATAAAAAAAGGAGATGGACTTTATTTAATAGATGAAAATGGAAATAGATATATGGATTGTATATCTAGCTGGTGGGTAAACTTATTTGGGCATTGTAATGAAAGAATAAATAAAGTTATTACAGAACAAGTGAATACCTTAGAACATGTTATCTTTGCTAATTTTGCTCATGAGCCAGCAGCCGAATTATGTGAGGAACTTACAAAAGTTTTACCTAATGGTCTTAATAAATTTTTATTTTCTGACAATGGTTCTTCTTGTATAGAAATGGCCTTAAAATTGAGTTTTCAATATCATTTACAAACTGGAAATCCTCAAAAAACAAAATTTATTTCTCTTGAAAATGCCTATCATGGAGAAACAATAGGTGCATTGGGAGTTGGAGATGTGGATATTTTTACTGAAACATATAGACCTTTAATAAAAGAAGGAATAAAAGTTAGAGTTCCATATATTAATACAGAATTATCCAATGATGAATTTAGAAGACTTGAAGATGAATGTATAAAAGAATTAGAAGATTTAATTGTAAAAAAACATAATGAAATAGCTTGTATGATAGTTGAACCTATGGTACAAGGGGCAGCAGGTATAAAAATATATTCTGCTAGATTTTTAAAAGCAGCAAGAGAATTAACTAAAAAATATAATATTCATTTAATTGATGATGAAATAGCCATGGGATTTGGCAGAACTGGTAAAATGTTTGCCTGTGAACATGCAGAAATAGAACCTGACATGATATGTATAGCCAAGGGCTTATCATCAGGCTATTATCCAATAGCCATACTTTGCATAACAACTGATATATTTAATGCTTTTTATGCAGATTATAAAGAAGGTAAATCTTTTTTACACTCTCATACATATTCAGGAAATCCATTAGGTTGTAGAATAGCATTAGAAGTTTTAAAAATTTTCAAAGAAGAAAATATTTTAAAAACTGTAAATGAAAAAGGTGCTTATCTAAAACAAAAAATGAAAGAAATTTTTAAAGATAAACCTTATGTAAAAGATATAAGAAATATTGGACTCATAGGTGCTATTGAATTAAAAGATAATCTTCTTCCAAATATTAGAGTTGGTAAAGAAATATATAATCTAGCATTAAAAAAAGGAGTGTTTGTTAGACCTATTGGAAATAGTATTTATTTTATGCCTCCATATATTATAACCTATGAAGAAATTAATAAAATGCTTCAAGTTTGTAAGGAATCCATTGAGGAGCTTTTAAAAATATAAAACATATTTGACAACAAAAAAAACATCTGTTATATTATGTATGTTATATTATTTTAAAAGAAAATGTATTTACAAAATACATATGGAGGGAAAAAATGAAGAAATTATTATTGCTATTAGCAATACTATCAAGTGGGGTATATGCTTCATCAATAGATCATATTCAAACATATAGCCCAGATTATTTATCTAACCAAGCACAAACTGGTATGATAGATTCTGTATCACCTTTCTATAACCCTGCTGGAACTGCAAGGTTTGAAAAAGGAAAATATTTTCATGTAGGGATTCAATGGGCTCATGGACATGAAAAAATGTCTTACAAAGAAAAAGAACATAAAGCAATTTTGAATCAATTAATTCCAAATATAACATTGACATCAACAGATGATAATGGAGCATATTTTTTTGATTTTGGTGGACTTGCTGGTGGGGGAAAATTAAATTATGATGGTGTATCAGGAGTTGATGTTTTAACAGACTTAGCACAATTTAAACCATTAGGAATTTATGATAAAGGCTCTTCATTGACAGGAGAAAATATGTATGAACAAGCCACTTTAGGTAGAGCTTTTTCAGTAAATGATAAATTATCATTTTCAATAGCAGGTAGAGTAGTACATGGTTCAAGAAAATTAAGTGGTAATCTAAATATAGGTGTTAACCCAAGCACTGAATATAAACAAGCAAAAGCTCAACAAATAACTCAAGAAGTTAGCAAAGCTGTGGATGCTTCTACACAAGGAAAAGGATTATCTGCTGCCCAAATTGCTGCAATAAAAAAGCAAAAAACTAATGAAGCATTAACAAAATTTCAACAAAGAGTGTCTGGCTTGGTTAAAGATGGTTTAGTTGGAGATATAGATGCAAAAAGAGAAGCATGGGGTTATGGTTTCCAATTAGGAGTAAACTATAAAGTAAATGACAAATTAAATTTAGCTGCCAGATATGATTCAAGAGTAAAAATGAATTTTAAATCTAAGGGTTCTGAACATCAATTACAAACAACAGATGTTTTAGGACAAACTATTGGCTTGACTACTTTCTATCCACAATATATAATAGACTCAAAAGTAAGAAGAGATTTACCTGCAATATTATCAATAGGTGCTTCTTATAAAATAACAGACAATTATTTAGTTTCTGGTACAGCCAATTATTACTTTAATCGTCAAGCTAGAATGGATAGAGTATCAGCTTTTGGTGGACTTGAACACGGTAGAGATTATAAAGATGGTTGGGAAGTAGCTTTTGGAAATGAATATAAACTAAATAATAAATTTACCTTAATTGGTAGTATAAACTATGCAAGAACAGGAGCTAAAAATGCTTCTTTTAATGATACTGAATATGCCTTAAATTCTGTTACATTAGGTGCTGGTGTCAGATATAATTTTGATGAAACTTTAGCTATTACAGCTTCTGTTGCTCATTTTATTTATGAAAAAGAAGAAGGAAATTTTAAAGAAAAATATAAAGTTGATGAGAATCAAAAATATCACAAGCAAATAACTGCTATGGGATTATCTATTACTAAGAAATTTTAATTGATTTAGGAGTAAAATATGGCAAAGAAGGTTTTATTCTCAAAGGAAATTATTGTAGATAGATCATTTGAATTATTTAAAGAAGAAGGTATTGAGGCTATAAGTGCTAGAAATGTTGCCAAGATGTTAGATTCTTCTCCTGCACCTATATATAAATCTATTGGTTCTATGAGGAATCTGAAAAAAGAATTAATAAAAAGAGCAAAAGATTTATTTATAGAATATTTGACAAAAAAAAGAACTGGAATAAAATTTTTAGATATAGGTATGGGAATTTCAATTTTTGCTCGTGAAGAAAAACAACTTTTTTTGCAAGTATTTTCAAAGGATAATATAGAAGGTTCACTAATTGATGAATTTTTAAATTTAATTCGTGAAGAAATTCAAAAAGATGAGAGACTTATCAAAATAGATAAAGAAAAACAGGATGAATTATTAGTAAGTTGCTGGGTATTTGCTCATGGACTCTCAACTCTTATTGCAACTGATTTCTTTAAAAATCCCACTGATGAGTTTATAGAAAGAGTGTTAAGAAATGCACCTGCTAAATTATTCTATGAATATATTGAAAAATATTCTAAATAAAAAATAATATTATTTATTCAGAAAATGATGTTATTGAAAGATTTTCAATGATATCATTTTTTTTTAATTTCTTTTTATAAATAAATTTTGCTAACAAAATTTTTACTTATACATTAATTAATATTATCTGGATATACAGTCAAACTAAAAAGTGTTATAATAATCTTGCGGGTAGATAATATGTCATATTTAATTTTAACGGCACCATGGAATATTTTATCGTTTGTTTTTTATTAAAAAAGGAGTTTTAAAATGGCTAAAAAAAGTTTAAAAAAGACTATTGAAATTAATCCAATTTTTGCACGTCCAGGTGAAGTTACATCTGCTCCTGCCGATCGTTTTCCAACAGACTCTATGTTACCAGAAACAGCTTACCAAATTGTACATGATGAGTCTATGTTAGATGGAAATGCTCGTTTAAATTTAGCAACTTTTGTTTCAACATGGATGGATGAAAGTGCTAACAAATTATACTCTGAAGCATTTGATAAAAATGCAATAGATAAAGATGAATATCCTGCTACTGCAAGAGTTGAAACAAATTGTTGGCACATGCTTGCTGATCTTTGGCATGCACCAGATCCTGATAATGCTATTGGTTGTTCTACAACTGGTTCATCTGAAGCATGTATGCTTGGAGCGTTAGCACTTAAACGTAGATGGCAAGAAAAAATGAAAAAACTTGGAAAATCTACTGCTCATCCTAATCTTATAATGAGCTCCGCTGTACAAGTTTGCTGGGAAAAGTTTTGTAATTATTTTGATGTTGAGCCAAGATATGTTCCAATAAGTTTAGAACATAAAGTTTTAGATGGCTATGACTTAGAAAAATATGTAGACGAAAATACAATAGGTGTTATAGCAATAATGGGAGTAACTTATACAGGAATGTATGAACCAGTAAAAGATATTGCTAAGGCTTTAGATAAAATTGAAAAAGATACTGGATTGGATATACCTATACATGTTGATGCAGCTTCTGGAGGAATGATAGCTCCATTTATTCAACCAGAATTAGAATGGGATTTTCGTATACCAAGAGTATATTCTATTAACACATCAGGACATAAATATGGTTTAGTTTATCCTGGACTTGGTTGGGTAGTTTGGCGTAGTACAGCACATCTTCCTGAAAGTCTTATATTTAAAGTAAGTTATCTTGGAGGAGAAATGCCAACATTTGCATTGAATTTCTCTCGTCCTGGTGCACAAATATTATTACAATATTGGGCATTTTTAAGATATGGCTTTAATGGATACAAAACAGTACAACAATCTACAATGGATGTAGCAAATCATCTTGCTGATGAAATTAATAAAATGGATATGTTTACACTTTGGAATCATCCAACAGATATTCCTGTATTTGCTTGGATGCTTAAAGAATCTCCTAATCGTAAATGGACTTTATATGATTTATCAGATAGATTACGTATGAAAGGTTGGCAAGTTCCAGCTTATCCAATGCCAATAAATCTTACAGATATAACTGTTCAAAGAATAGTTGTAAGAAATGGACTTAGTATGGATCTTGCTGATAGATTTTTAGATGATATAAAATCTCAAGTAAAATATCTTGAAAGTCTTGAACATAAAATGCCTAAGAATAATACTAGAAGTTTCCGCCACTGATAATAAGGGGGAATTTTAATGAATAAAGATAATTTAAAAAATAGCAGTCCTATTCCAAAAAGTACTTTATCTGTATTTCAAATTGCTGTAATGACAACAATATCTGTAGCTTCTTTGCGTACACTACCTCCTATGGCAGAAGAAGGAAGAGCTTCAATTTTGATGTATATTATACCAGCAATATTATTTTTAGTTCCAACTTCATTAGTTAGTGCTGAATTTGCAACTACTTATAAGGGTGGAGTGTATGTTTGGATACGTGAAGCATTTGGAAATCGTATGGGCTTTGTAGCAATTTGGTTACAATGGGTACAAAATGTTGTTTGGTATCCAGTACAACTTGCTTTTGTAGCAGCTGCATTAGCTTTTACAATAAATAGAGGTGATTTATCAAATTCAGGACTATTTACTGCAATTGTTATAATAGTAGTCTATTGGTTTTCAACCTTCCTTGCATTTAAAGGAGGAAATCTTTTTGCTAAGGTAAGTTCTATTGGAGGAATGATAGGAGTTTTAATCCCAGGAGCTATATTGATAATACTTGGATTACTTTGGGTGGCTCAAGGACAACCAATTTCAGAATCTTATTTACAAAGTTCATATATTCCAAAAATTACAGGAATTTCTTCTCTTGTTTTAATTGTAAGTAATGTTCTTTCTTATGCAGGTATGGAAATGAATGCAGTCCATGCGGGACAAATGGAAAACCCCAAAAAAGATTTTACTAAGGCTATAACTCTTGCATTTATTTTAATACTTTGTGTATTTATTTTTCCAACATTGTCTATTTCAATGGCAGTTCCAGCAGATAAACTTGGTATGGCAAATGGAATAATGGTTGCATTTCAAGAATTTTTTGAAAAATTTCATATCAGTTGGATGAGTAATATAATGTCAGGTGCAATGTTTTTTGGAGCAATTGCTTCTGTTGTAACTTGGGTTGCAGGACCTTCAAAAGGACTTTTAGATGCAGGAAGAACTGGTTTATTACCTCCAATTTTACAAAAGAAAAATAAAAATAATGTACAAATAAGTATACTTATTTTTCAAGGTATAATTGTAACTATTCTTGCTATGATTTATGTTTTATTTCCTGATGTTTCTGATGTGTTTATAGCTCTTATAGGAATGGCTGCAGCCTTATATGTTGTAATGTATATGCTTATGTTTGCAGCTGTTATAGTTTTAAGAAAAAAAGAACCTAATATAGAAAGAGGATATAAAGTTCCAGCTGTTAATATTGTATCAGGAATAGGATTTATTTCTTGTGCCCTTGCATTTATTATGAGTTTTGTTCCTACTACAAATGAAGCTGCTATACCACGTAATATGTATCCTATTATTGTGGCAATAGTTGTATTTTTATTAGGAATACCACCTTTTATATTCTATGCATTTAAAAAACCATCATGGGATATGAGGACTGCTCAAGAAAAAGAAGAAAAGCCTATACATTAATAAAAAGAAAGGGAACTATTGCTGATTCACAATAGTTCCCTTAAAAATGCTATTTTCATTTTCTACCCCCATTTATTTTTTATCTTTTTGCATAACATCTTCTTTATTATAAAAACCAAACTTTTCATAAAATTTTTTAGCATCTTTTGTAATTAGTAAACCTCTTACATGAATTAAATCTTCATCATTAGTCAATATTTCTATTAATTTTTTTCCTATTCCTTCTCCTCTATATTCTCCATCTACTATTACATCACATATATAATAATTTGTAGTATAGTCTGTTATTGCTCTTGCAAAACCAATTAATTTATTTTTATCAGTATCATAAGCAAAATAACACAAAGAGTTTTCAACTGTTTTCTTTACAGTTTCCCTTTTTCTATCCTTTGCCCAGTATGAAGTATTTAATAGTTTTGTTAAATCATCTAAACTATAGTTAGTATCATTTTTAATAATTTTATAATTCATAAAATCTCCTTCCAGAAAAGTTTAATTTTTTTATCTATTATTTTTTGTTATTTTATAATATAAAAGTTAAGATTTGGTAAAAAATAAAGGCTATTGTAAATTTATTTCACAATAACCTTTATACATAAATCTTTATTTCACTAACATTTTTTGATAACTTTCATTGAAATTATCCAAAGGTATTTCTATAAGAATATCATCATATTTTTTATTCATAAATTTAATTTTCATTACTTTTCCATAACATAGTTAAAAATAATTTTTTCATTATAATACCTCATTTATTATTTTGCAAAAAATGAAATAATGACTAAAATAAATGGAATAATCATAAGTAGACTTCCAGCAATTTTAAATCCCTTATATGCAAACATTTTATCTTTGTCATTAAGAATTTCATGTTTTTTAGGATTTTCAAGCTCATATTTTACTGTTATACTTTCTCCTGCACGATATTTTGTTTGTCTGCTCATACCATGAGTTCCCATATAGGTAATGCAAGTAACATTCTCAGAATCAAGATATCTTTGATTTATTGTTGCATTTTTCAATAAAACATAAGGCTTAACAATATATTTATGTTTATTTACTTCATATTGATACACAACAAAAGTATCTGTTAATTTTCCACCAACTCCATCTCTTCCAGATTTTATAACTTCTAAAACTTCTCCTTCTGCTTCTCCTTGAAAATTCTTTACTTTATTTTCTGATATTCTTTTACTTATCTCAGCAATAATTAAAAATACACTTGCAAATATAAAAAATATCCCAGCAGCTAATAAAATTCCTAATCTGTTACTCATCTTTATTACCCCCATTAAATTTAATAAAAATCATAGTACATTACCCATTTCTCTTCATACTCATTATAGAAAAACATTAAACTTCCTGAGTCTACAACATTATACCTCGCAACATTATCACTAGAAATTTGAAAAACAAAATAATAGTTTTTTTCAGCTTCTAATCCCAAACCTGATTGACAATAAGAAGGATAACCTCCAAATTTATGTAAATATGAATGAGTGTCTGCTATATCTTCATAATAACTTAATTTATCAGGGTTATCTTCATATCTAAATTTTTTTATTTCTTCATCATAAAAATAATTTTCTTCAATTTCATTAATTTCTTCTTCTAATTCAAAATCAAGCCCTCCTCCATCCCAAATAGGAAAATCTGTATTATTTAATTTAGGTTTTAAAGGATAAGGGTCAGGACAAATATCATCATCTCTTAAATATTCATTTTTAACTAAGATATCATCTTTTGTGTAAGTTCTTAATATCCAACCATCTCCATTTTTTGTGATAAGCCCACTTTCTTCATCATACTCTGGAAAATCTTCTCCCATAAATACGGTAATATATTCAAATTTCTTTAATGATTCTGGTAAATAAGGAAGATTAGCTAAATAAAATTGTGCCAATGGATACATAGTTTTTCCTTTATTATCTTTTGGCCTTTCTTCAACTTCATTTTCCTTACATAAAAATACCCTACCTATCCAGCTGATTTTATTTTCATCATCATATTGAAATTTTTTAGTTTCAAACTCTGTACAAGGTCTTGCAATTTTTTCTCTTAATTCTTTTATTTTAGTTTTAATAAAATCAGATTTTTCTTTTTTTATTTGCTCCATATAAAAACTCCCTTTTTATTTTTCTCTAATAAGGTGTAATTCTGTAACATACTTTCCAACCTCTGTATTTCCTGTCCCTTTGATAAAAAGACTTCCATCTTTTTCTATATTTATCCAAATACTCCAAGAAAATCTATCTTCTGGAAATTTTAAGGTAAAATAGGCTAAACTATTTCTTTCTTTACTGTAAGTTAAGTCATTATTTTGTTTTAAGAAAATAAAGTTATCTTTTTTAATCTTTCCAGTATACTCTCCAGCCTCATTTTTATAGATTTCTACTATTTTTCCCTTTTCTTTAATAAGCCAAGTTCCAAGTACATCATCTGCTTTAGCATAACTAACAATTCCTAAAAGCAGCATTCCTAGTGATACAAATATTTTTTTCATTTTTTACTCCTCTATTCTTACAATCCTACGATAAAAGTTAAAATCTCCATCAAGTTCTTCTTCATCATAATCAATAGTTTTTTGATTATAATATGGAGAGCAAGGGAGATAACCTAAAAATTCTCCAAAACCTCCACAAACATTACATCCTCCATCTCCACCTTTAAATGTTAATTCGTTAGCTTCTATAATTTCCATCTTATAAGGGTCATAAGCAATAGAAAGTCCAAAGAAATTAGGCTCTTCTAAATCATATTTATTAGCTTTTTCAGTATAATAAAGTAAATTCATATTATAATCTATATCATCACCCCAAGGAAATAGAGTTCTACAACCCCCACCACATAGATATTCCCACTCATTTAAACTAGGTAAAGAAAATCCATCATCTTTTAAATTTTTATATATTCATCATAAGTTATATCTTCATATAGTTCTATTTCTATATTATCTTCTATTTTTGTAAACCTAGCTGTTTCATTTAATGTCAATCTATTATAGCCCGAGTCTTTAAAATTATTATATTCTTCAAGTAATTCAATATCAAATTTTTTCAACTCATCTAAATCACTTTTTCTCCAACCTATTATTTGTAATCTTCTTTCAACTAACATAGGTTTTATAGTGATTTCTCTCACTTTACTAAAATTATCCTTAATATACTCTTCTAAAAATTCATAGGGATTTTCTGAAAAATATCTTAATTGCTCTAAACTTTCATCAGATAAATTTTTAGGAAGTCCCTCATAACCTAATGTTATAGTATCTCCTGGAACAAAAACAAATTCACTTTCTTTATATTTAAAAATAGCAGTAAATGTTGATTTTGAATATTTAGTAAAAGTTTCAAATCTTAAAACTTCCATATTATATTTTTTGGCTAAATTTTCTAAAATTTCTTTTTTCTTTTCTTCTGGTAATACTGAATAGATATCATTATATAGATTTTTCATAGTTGGTCTCCTTACACAAAATCTTTTGTTTCAATTTGTAGAAAGAAAAGACTTCTTAGTAAATTACTGAACCTCCCACGACTGACACCCTACGAGTGCAGGAGTCGCAGGGTTCTTGGGTAATAGTTGCTTCTGTTAGCCAACTAAATTTACCAAGCTATCCCCATAGTTCCTACGGTTCATATATT
>OGEW01000212.1_pt1 | contig 23964 bp, 19 predicted proteins | sample 1570781 | NCBI WGS metagenome assembly OGEW01 (sample SAMEA2582047, study PRJEB24529) | metagenome | biome: Human gut stool | place: China | collected 2011 | reverse complement strand
TTGACCGCCTCTCTCCTATGCACCATGGGCATTGCACTTATTATCTGAATTCACGACACATCATTTTTTGCGAGAGTTTCATGCCGTTTTTTTTACTTTTTATGGTGGAGTTATTCTGTGGAAATCTATTGTTTTTTCCACGAGAAAAAAATTTTTCTATGAGTGTTTTTTTTGATTTCCATCGTTAGAAACCCCTCGTTATTGACAATAAAAAGAGAGCAAAAAAACAATTGAAATTTCAGAATAAAATATTTTCGATATTTTTTGTTGTTTGCTATTGCCATTTATATGAAATCAACCTAAATTAACTGCAACAAGGTGCATGCTATACATTCACATCTACAAATGATGAATGGGTGTACTTTAACCTAAAGATCATATTTGGTAATACGATCCTCGCTATTGGCGGAGCTTCAACTACCAATAGATAAACACAAGTGCCGAAATATTCCATGTTAACATGTAAGGTAGTATTGTAATGAGAAAAGTAAACGATGATATTTGTGCGATTGATATCGAGACTCATAATGAAGCTCTTGAACTTTTGAGGGGTAGATTTAACCTGAATAAAATTATCCGCCCCCTTGATAAGCATGTTGTGCTCAAAAACTATAATCATATTCATGAACTCTATGACTTCCCTGCATTTGTGATTTTAAATGATGACATTGCAGAACCTGTAGCAAGTGCATTAGATAATGTGTCTATTAAGATGTATTATGATGATGTCGTTGCATCATCTGACAATGATGAGAATGATAGGGTTGTTACTTATGACCAAGTGCTTTCAGGTTGGGCCCAAAGCAACATGCCAAGTTACTATAGACCAGGTAGTGACTACCAATCTGCTGAGGAGTTTCTTGCAGATATGGGGACTGACTATGTGAATGACTCTATTATTCTAGCAAATTATAAAATGGCTATAGATGTGCTGTTAAGAGCAGAAGCAAAGCTATGATTGATGTGAGTTTAGTTTCAATGCTGAACAATTAAAGGTTGGTCTTGCTTGTTTCAACGTATTACTGGTAATTCTGAAATTTAAATTGCTGTATGTAGGTGCTTAAAACACCCATGCCAAAAACGTAAACTTCAAATTCGATGGAAATAGCATTCTCAACGTATGTGGGGCTGTAAATACCGCAGCTTGTTTACAGTCCCCTTGTGTCTATTACCACATAGCCTGAAGTCAATTCTCCCTCTCTCCTTCGGGTATATTTTGCATCTAATCATTTTCGAGTTAATGGTTAGATATCGTGTTGCCGTGGCATAGCTGAAATGAGTGGATATAGAGCTGGATCCTGAATACTGGCAAGCATAGCCCCTCAGAACCGCTTAAAAACTCTTTATACTGGTGCTGCGAGGCGTTGCTATGCGGATCGTTGTGCAGAAGCTTGCTTCTGAGCAATAGACCCCCATTGAACTCGATAATTAGCACGAAGCGGAAATCGGCAAGTATCTTGTCCGTGCTCCCTAGACTTTTAATCGCTGAAGATCTCTTAGATACCATTGGTGAAACTTGCTAAGGTCACTCTCCAGTTCCTTAAACGTGTTGTTATAGATCGCATCACTGGTAACAGCGCAAGCAGACAAGCCAGCCTCATAGACGAAGCGAGTGGCTATCGGTGGCTTCTTCGGGGTGCTGTCCCAGTGGTTTCTCAGCCACAGTGTGAGCCCTTCATCAAGAGGGGCAACCAGATTAAGCTGTTGTTTTGTGCGAGTAATTCCGACATAAAACAACCGACGTTCTTCCTCGATGTTCTCGTTGGTCGAGGGGGGGCTCATCGATGTGCGCGCGCTATGAAGATCATCGGTTTTGCCGCCAGGAAATTCTTGCTCATTCAAGCCTATCAGTATCACTTTATCCCACTCTAGTCCCTTGGAACCATGCAGTGTGGAAAGGATGAAGGGTTCGCAGTCAGTCGCAGCCTCTTCCGGGTTTAGGATAAGTTTTAAAAACGTCCGGGAATCGATCTTACTAGAGTCAAGTAGTTCCACGATCCTCACGACTCCTCGTTGCCGATCGTTTGAGCCAGTGCGTGTTACGCCGTCTGAGCCAACATTATCAATAAAACCCTCCATGCCAAGACGGCGTAACACATCAATAGCTGGCGTTTCCTCTCCGTCCTTTTGGCATATAGTGGCTAGTCTTCCTAGCCGGTCTTTTTGGTATTGTGCGCCGTCGAATATCTGACCAAGAACAGTCCATAGATCGGCATGTGGAGCCATCAATCCACTGAGCGCTGCTTTTAATTGCCCTGTCTGCCAGTTAAAACCAGCTTCCTTCAGATAGCCGTAGATAATCGCTTTTTTGTTGGGGTGGTTTTCAAGTAGCCGCAGATCGCCGTACACAGACAGCAATACGCCGACTACCAGTATTCCGATTTCAGTACGGGTATGTAATGCGCTTGAACCATTGAGGTAGCGATAGGGTAGCCCACACAGGCGTAATGCAATTTCCGCCTCGGCAAGGTTCGCCTTAGTGCGGGACAATATGGCTTGTGTTCCGCTGCTCACCGAAAGGTTTGATAGCACCTTGGATAAGCAGTTATCAAAGTGCAATCTGACCTCTGTTTTCGGGGTGCTAGGATGACTGACACAAAGCTTGGTCAGTTTAGTGGAATTACGCCGAATTACCGAGTTTGCTATCAAGGAAAGCTTATGGCCAAACCTGAACGTGCATGAAAGTTGAAATACCTTCGTATTCTGGTAATGCTGTTCAAACAGGCCACCGATAAAATCTGGTCGAGCACCTCGCCACTCGTAAATACACTGGTTAACATCACCCACAGCCATAACTGACGTATCCTGCTTGGATAGCAAGCGGGTCATTTCATGCTGTATCCAGTTAACATCCTGATATTCATCAACAATGATGTGTTTGAAGTGGGCACCAAGGCTGCTGTCTTTACGCAACAGTGCAACAGCCTCAACCAAACAGTCATCAAAGGTTCGCAGACAGTTTTCTTCCAACAGCTCACAATAGCGGCTATAAGCGTGAATAAATTCCCGTTTGATGCTGTTGAATGTTGGATCATTAGCTGCATCAACAGGAGTTACTGCCGCAGCGCGCCAACGAGAGATAAACAACTCGAAGGTTTCAATTTCATTGGGGTCGATGTAACTCGCCTCATAGTCAAAACCATAGCGATAGGCTTGCTTAACCAGTTGCTCATATTGGTAGTCGGTGGGCGTGATGAGGTTTTTCTTCTTGATTAGCTGTCGGCGCTCCCCGTAACCAACAATCGTTAAGGCCAAACTGTGAAACGTGCGGATTTCTGGTATCACTCCCGACTTTAGTGCTGTGTTCAATTTCTCAGTGAAGTTCTCCTGGGCAGATTTGTTGTACATCAAAATCAGGATGGAACGAGGGTCCGTCCCCGTTTTTACTAACCTTTCAATGCGCTTGACGAGAGTGGTTGTTTTTCCACTGCCCGGTACGGCCTTTACCAACGCATGTCCGGTATCATGGCCAACAATGCTTTTTTGCTCCCAAGTCAGTCTTTTTGTCATGCCTTAACCTTGTAACTGGCGCACTGACGGGCCTCTGTGTAAGGAACTATTTTTGCCTTACTTCGACATTGCAGATAGCCATCCTCCCAGCGGTTTGCTTGCTCGCACATAATGCAGTTAGAAAATAGCGAATGAGGATCGGCTTGACGGAGAAAAGTTCTTAAGTTATCGGCCAACTCGGCACCTCCTAACGATTTCGGCCATGTGTTGACGTCAGAGTTGATTGTTAGATCCACTTCAGCGAGTCGCATCGTTTGTTCGTTGAGTCGGCCGGAATCGCTTAAGCTCCAAACAGACATAACCACGTTACCTGCGGAGCAGACGCCAGTGCACGTATCAACGGTTTGCGAGGGAGGGTCCCAGTTGAACACTCTCAGAGAAGTATCCTTGATTGAATATGACCCGGTAAGCAACATCTGAATATCGGCGGCAGAGCAGACCTTAAACTCAAGAATCGGGATGCCGGTTTCGATCTTCTCTTGAGAGCAGGGGTGCGTAACAAAAATCTCTACATAACAACGCCTTTCGCCAGCAGCATCACACAACATTATGTCTGGGCGCAGTCCTGTAACCTTATCGTACTTTTCCAACTCAGCCTGATCGAAGAATTGAGTCAAGTTGTAGCGCGCAGGTACGAATTTTAGGCAGTGAAGTGCTTCGTCCCTAACTAATGCCAAACGAGAACCATTACAGGAAACCCGGCGCTCTAGCTCAAGGCTAATAGGCACTTCGTGGCTGAGAGCTTGTTGGTAGCGATAGAAGAATGCTTCTTTGGCGCACTTGTGCAGGTAGGTTTCAACGGCACAACATTCTTCAGAATGACGGAAGTGCTTAGCATAGTTTTCGCCTAATACTGGCGTGAGGTTTTTTTTACAGCCTGGACAGGTGTAGATACTCGAGCGCAGAGCATCGCTAATGTGCGTGAGTGCGCCTTGGCTGTCTAAGGCGAAGGCGTACTGTATTGAGCTGGATTGACTTGTCATGACTGCAAAGGGTCCCAGAAAATCGCCGCTAAGAACAGGTCTGTGAAACTCATCCTATTTTGAGTCCCCTTATCAGTGATTTGTCAATTTGAGCCTATAACGGGTATTTCTACCGCCTCCACCAGGTTCTTTTTCTAGGCAGTTTTTTTCCAGTAGATCAGTAAGGTGGCGCGTAGCTGTAGATTTGCTCAGCTGAGCAATTTTTTGATACTGGCTGGCACTAATGTACGGTAGGCCGTCCTGTGTGTAACCGTCGAGCAAATGGTTCAGTATCATCACCTGTTCAGGGCACAATTGGTCACTAGCGTGTAGCAGCCAGAAGCGGTTTCGAGCAAGCGCATGTGTGCATGATTGTTGGGCCTGTTCCAGCGTGACGTTGAGTGTGTCCAAAAACCAAACCAGCCACGCTGTGACGTCCAAGCCTCCTCTCTGAGTCTGCTCCAGAGCGCGATAGTAATCAGCTCGACGCTCAAAAATCACAGTCGGCATTGCATACAGACTGATGCTCTGGTTGTCGGCCTGAGAGAGTGCAAGATCGGTGAGGGCTCGGGTAATCCGTCCGTTACCGTCATCAAACGGATGTAACGTGACAAACCAGAGATGACAGATAGCGGCTCGCAGTAATGGATCTAGGCAGGGATCATCGAAACTGGTATTGAACCAGTCGATGAAAGTGGCCAATTCCTGCTCCAGCCCCTCTCGTGGTGGGGCTTCGAAATGCACGATGAGTCGATCACGTGCTCCGGATATCACCTGCATCGGCTCATCACCACGCAGCTGGCCAACACGTATCTGATGCGATCTCCGGTCATCTGCGGGAAAAAGCCAGCGATGCCATTGCAGAAGGCGTTCAAGCGTCAACTGCTCATCGCTGCTTATTGCATCCACAATCATCGCGGCCAGTCCCTCGGATCTAACTGAGGTAGGGTAGGGGGACTGCTCCACTATCCCGAGGTGACATGCCAGAGATGCACGTAACGACTGAGAGTTCAGTTGTTGATTCTCGATAGCCGAGGACGCGACGACATTGGCCAGCAGCGTATCTAGGGCATGTGTCTGATGCGCCAGTGTTGAGGAATGGAGACCCTGGAGCAACCCCAGATTACGGTGCACCTGACGTAGCTTTGGCAGTAACTGCCTGTCTTGCCAGCAAAAATTGGGCCACTCATCGTGTTGCCAGATCCAGTCTACGGTCATCGATAATCTCGTTAATTCTGTGTCGCTGGCAAGCAGTGCAATGCCACAAATGAGCCGAATTGACACCACATTCGGCTCGTATTGTGAGTCGATAATAGCCCTCATTCGGCTCATTCCACAATCCGCATTATGAATGACGGGGAGTTGAACTGATTAGAAAGTGGTGTTACCTATATAATCCTGTTCACTGACCTGTGAATCGCCCATAGGCTCTTAATTGTTCGGCGTCTGCTTGCTCGCTCGTTCCTGTTCGACCGCAAGTCTCTCTACAGCTCCGGCACGAAGAGTCTTTAATTGCTTGTTCAGACCAGCTGAATCAACCAGCGGATGTGGCTGACCAGGCTTACGTGTTTTCAGCAGCTCTTTAGCTTCGGTGAGGCCGGTGCTGAAGGGATGCATAGTCAGATGCACCTCAATCGGATTTTGCGAAGCATTAACCATAGCCTTGATGCGATCTACGCTGTTGATGTAAGCCTCGACCTGTGTGATCCCATCAATCGCATTTAATCCCAATCCTCCTATCGTGATAGCACGATGGATTTTATCGCCGTCTTTTACATCCACTGCATACGAGGTGGTCCCCCAAGTATGGCCAGGCGTTGCGTAGGCGTAGAACTTGGTATCTCCCACGGTAATCACGTCGCCATCTTTAACAATAATGTCAGCAGCAGCAGGCATCGCCCATGCTTCCGGTGTGCCTTGCGATTTTTGAGCGTCAGCTTGAGCTTCGCGCCAGCCTTCTGCCGTCATAACAAATTTTGCATTGGTCAGCGCCTTTATTTTGGATACGCCACCGACATGATCGAAGTGACCATGGGTTAGCAACACTAGTTTGATGTCGGCTGGATTAACCCCTATCTTTTTGATGTTTTCAATCAGCTGGTCGGTATACATCCCATACAGCGTATCAATCAGGACCGGACCATCGCTGGTCTTGATCAACCAGGCTGAAACCCAGCAAATGCCAACGTTATAGACATTATCGAATGCCTGATACGGCTCAATGATTTGTTCCTGCGGCTCGTTTAGCCACCGTCCAAGATAAAACTTTTCAAGCTTATAAAACGCCTAAAAGTTTATTCAAGGTGATCATTCCTTTGTGAATACAGTATGAAATGAATTATGGTTGCGAAATTCGGACAAATAAACACCAGGATGTGCATTACAAGGTTGCACATTCCGAACATTATAGGTGGTTTATGGATCGCTTCTTTGCAATGCGGGTATTTGTGGATGTCGTCGATTTAGGTAGCCTCACTGCTGCGGCAAACAAGTTGGATATATCGCGGGCGATGGCCACGCGCTATATCGCCTCTCTGGAGAAATCGCTTGGGATTCGTTTGCTGCATCGCTCTAGTCGAAGTCTGGGGCTAACCAGTGCCGGTAACGACATTCTGCCGTACTGTCGTCAGGTTCTGTTACTGACCGATGAGATTGACTCCGTAGTGATGAGCAAGAATGCGGAACCGCATGGTTTGATCCGCGTTGCTAGCAGCATTTCTTTTGGTCAATCTTATCTGGCTGGGGCCATGTCACGATATGCGGCACAATACCCCAAAACCTCAGTCGAAATGGTGTTAGCTGATCGTGCGGTCAATCTGATTGAAGAACGAATTGATCTGGCCATCCAAGTTGGCAATGAGTTGGCGCCGGGGGTGATTGCGCGGCTGTTGGCTTGTTGTCCCTCGGTTGTCTGTGCCGCGCCCAGCTACTTGGCGCGTAAAGGTATACCACTTAAGCCAATCGATCTGATTAAGCACAATTGTTTGAACCATACGCGCCTCGGCAACATTTGGCGTTTCGGCACTCCTTCGGACTCTTTAGAGAGTCATGAGTTTGAGGAGGTATCGGTATCCGGTAACTTTGCGGCGAATGATACTATGGTGCTGCTGCATGCGGCACTGGCAGGGGAGGGAATAGCCCATTTGCCGGCATTTACCACTACTGCTCACATTAGCGCAGGTGCATTGGTGCATTTGCTTCCAGGTTACAGCATGCCTGAACTTGGAATTTATGCGCTGTATGCTTCGCGCAAGCATTTGCCTGTGACAACACGTACCCTTGTGGATTTCTTGACTGATGATATGAGTTAATCTGTCACTCGAGCATCAAGGGGGTTGATTTAACCGAATGTGCCGCTGAATCTCATCACTTTTTGCGCGAGAAGCCCCGTCCTCGGGCCAGGGTATTGCACTTACTATCTGAAATCACGGTTGCCCTAGCCCATAATCAAAACGGCCGCTATATTCAGAAGAGTGATCTCGATTCTGATTCTATGTTGAGTTAGATCACAAAAAACCAGATAAAAACAACTAATTATCAATGGGTCTTATGTGATGAGAGTTACTACAGCCATGCTGTGTGTTTTAATAGTATTATTGCAGGTTGTTTATGCCGCGACTCCGGCTAATTTACGCCTTGAAACCAGTCTAGCACCTCCATACCAAACCGTTGAGGATGGCAACCTCAAAGGTTACGCAGTGGATACTGTAAAATGTGTTTTGGATAAGATAGGCGTTCAATATCAATTTAAGATAGTTCCCCCCAAGCGCGCAGAATTAGATTTAGTTATGGGGCGCTCCAGTGGTTTCTTCAGTTCTATAGATCAGCCTAATATTAATAAATACGCAAAACTCAGTGCGCCAATAGTTTTGGATAAGTGGTACTGGTTTAGTCTCTCGTCAATATCTAGGAAAACTCATGACGCATTAAATAAAAGTAAAATAGGCGTGCTAAGAGGAAGTCGCCAAGAAACATGGCTGTTAAGAAATAATATGCCCATATATCAATCAGTTAATAATTCAGATAGTTTATTAAAATTATTACAGAGGCGACGAATTGATTTATTTCTCGCAGATGAAAGTGTGGTTCGTGAATTAAATAAGTCTGATATAAGTTTAAACTTACTTCTTCATAAACGATTTGAAAAGTATGCACCCATGGGCGTGTATATAGCCAACCATGTCTTACTTGAACACCCGTCAATTATAGATATGTTTAATAGTAAAATATCAGAGTGCAACCAATCAAATCTATTCTTATCCGCCAGTGAACAAGAAACAATTGAAGTTGCTGTAAATAGAATGTATCGTTCACTTTTGAAAAGCCAGGAGTTAATCAATACACTGAAATTAGCAAACTTGAAAAATAAACACATAAAAATAGAAGCTATATTACAACGAGACCAGCTATGGCGTTCTATGGTAGAAAATAACTCATTCGCACCAAGCTGGATAACGAACATACTAAACTCAACCATTTCAAGGTCATTGAAGGGTTTGACAATTCAAACTCCATATATAACTGAAATCATGTTGACGGATGAGCGAGGTGTCTTAACTGCTGCGAGTAACCTAACATCTGATTACTGGCAAGGAGATGAAGAAAAGATCATCGAAACCCTAAAAATGGCCAATGAATACAGACACATCAATTCACTAGGGCGATTCGACCAGAGCAATAATCGGTTTAAAATGCCATCGATTGAGTTTGATGCATCTAGTAAGTTATTTTTATGTCGATTAAATTATCCTGTATGGTATAAAGGGCAAGTAATTGGAGTACTGTCATTTGGCATTAATGTAGAAAAAGCTCTAATTATGCTCTAATATTGTAATGTGAAACTAAATTTCATTTAGTCATATGCATTATAAAGTCCATGTTCATTAAATATTTATTTGAAATGCATATGATAAACTGCTACTCCATTTTTAAAATCCTAATCATGCCGTTGATACTCATATTTTATAGCTAGTATTTCTAGTCAAACGACTGAGGGCGAAATTTTAGAAATACATAGCTATGTGCTATGATATAGCCTCATCCGGCATGCAGGTTAAGAGGTTGATTTATAGTTTTTTGTGCATTCATGGTGTAGTATGAAGCTAACATGGCATTGAGAATGTAGTTATGGATAACATAGTTTCAATCGAAGAAATGCAAGCATTAAAAGTCTTGCTTATAGATGACCATTCTATATTGCGAGCAGGAGTCAAAACTACACTCTCAACAGATTGCTTTATGACCGTAATCGCGGAGGCTAGCAATGGTAAAGAAGGATTAGAGCTAGCAGTAGAATATGAACCAGATTTAATATTGCTTGACCTTAAAATGCCAGTACTTAATGGATTGGACACGCTAAAGAAAATTAGAGCAAAGAAAATAAAAAGCAAAGTTGTTATCTTCACAGAATCAGATTTGGAAATTGATGTTGTAGAAGCGTTTAGGTTCGGAGCCAATGGATATCTTTCAAAAGATATAGAACCGCTTGATTTAATCAGCTGCATTAAGAGTATATGTGCAGATACATCAGTTGAAAGCCCTCAGCTAAACAATAAAACGATGTCAAGTTTATTATCAGAAAGTGACATTGGTATTATTAAATCATTAAGTCATAGAGAAATTGATGTAGTAAAACTTCTTGCTGAAGGTCATTCAAACAAAGTCATTTCAAAATTATTATTTATTTCTCACGGGACGGTAAAAATACATGTGAGGAATATTCTAAGAAAACTAAATTTAAAATCTAGAGTTGCGGTTACTGTATGGGCACATAATCGAACTATTAAGTGATTATAATTTCAAAATGTACATGAATAGGAATTGTCTTGTTATTTCCATTATTGCATATTATTGTCACGCTAGTTAACTGCGCTCTTTAATCATGTGCTAACAGGGAGCTTATAATTCATAAATTGTGCTTACAACGATACATAGCCTCATCCGCCAAACGGAGCAGGGCAAGATCGCGAACGTTTTTTAAGCAGAGCACGAGGATTTGACCGACCGAACAGGGTGTGATCTTATACTCTCTTTTACGGGAGTTTCGTCATGAACCATCAAGCGGCATTTACCCAATTCTTCTCCGAACTTGAAGACCCTCGTCAGACAACCAAAATCGCGTACCCCTTCTTCGATGTGGTTTTTCTCACCGTCTGTGCTGCTATTGGTGGAGCTCAAGGTTGGGAAGATATCGAGCTTTTCGGCGAGGCACATCTGGAATGGTTTCAGCGTAATGGATTGTTTCATAACGGATTACCTGTTCACGACACCATAGCCAGGATCATCTCCCGTATTCAACCGGAGCAATTCCAGAACGCCTTCGTCCGCTGGATGCAAGCAACATCAGAACGTACCGATGGTGAGCTGATTGCCATTGACGGCAAGACCTTACGCAGCTCTTACGACCGAGACAGTCGTCAGTCTACCATTCATATGGTCAGTGCCTTTGCCGCTGAGAATCGTCTGGTGCTCGGGCAAGTCAAAACAGATGAGAAATCTAACGAAATCACCGCCATTCCTGAATTACTGGCACTCCTCGATATAAAAGGCTGCCTGGTATCCATCGATGCCATGGGCTGCCAGACTGGAATAGCCTCAACCATAGTCAAGGGCGGTGGCGACTACTTGCTGGCGGTAAAAGGTAACCAGCCCACACTGCATAATGCAGTACGCGCAGCTCTGGCCGAGTCGACCAAGAAGCCGCTGAGTGAAGAAACGCTCAGTGTCGAGAAAGAGCACGGTCGCATCGATGGCCGCGAGTACCATGTGTTACCAGCCGGAGCACTATCAGAGCAATTTCCAGAGTGGAAATCGCTGAAGACTGTCGGTGTCGCAATATCCTATCGAATTGAAAATATGGAAAAATTTTCGATGGAGTATCGCTACTACATCAGCTCGGCTGAACTGACACCAGAGCAGTTTGCTTCAGCGGTACGAGGGCACTGGGCAATTGAAAATAGCCTGCACTGGGTTCTGGATGTCGTGATGAATGAGGATGCCTGCCAGATATATCGAGGTGATGCCCCTCAAATATTGGCCTGTGCACGACACATGGCGCAAAACATGCTGCGAGCCGAAACCAGCCGTAAGGCAAGCTTGCGGAAGAAGCAGCAATTTGCGGGCATGAGCAGCCCATATCTGGAAAAGGTATTGGATTCAGGGCTGGCTGAATTGAAGTCAATTTAACAATATGTTCACGCTCTCGCCCTGCATAGCAGCCATAGTGACAAACCAATTGAGGCTGTACTAAGCATCAAAGAAGGCCAGCTCATATGGTTATCAAATATCTCTGAAACCGAACTGCCACCAACAATTCCGAAATCAGCAACTCTTACTAAAAGCATACCAAACGGCCATGAATTTCGCGGTATCAAAAGCTGCAATACAAAAGGCACATAACAATGCACTCAAATCGTTCACTTCACTCACTGGGGCAGGCTAAAGCTGGCCCCTTAGCTTAATCGCTAGCCAATCGTTTTCCACTGGTTCTATCGCAAAGTTGACGAAGTAAACTAAAGTGTTGATGATGCTCAGGCATTAATTACGTTTAATTCAAACGTCATCACCCATTTTTTATCTATCAACATTGATATCCTCCCCCTTAAGTCTATTACCTTTTTGTTCATTTTGTTTTTTTGCTCAACACTCGCCTTTACATCAAAAACCTTATCAATCAACGTTTCATTTTCTCTCTTTATTTTATTTAGCAGTGTTAAATCAAGAAATTGAGTCGTCATCTCACTTATTTTACACACTGACAAAAATAACCCATCTATTGCCAGCACCAGCTCATCAACAATCAAATGAATTTCTTTTTTATATCAAATTCATCCATAGCAAACCCTTTTAGCTTTTGGGGAGTTATCGAAAAATAACCGATATAGCGAATGGTGAAAACATGTACATTAACGCCATCCGCCCCACCAGTCCACAAACGATTAGACAACTACACCTTAAAGCCCTTAGATATGGCATATAGTTTGCCTGCCAAGTCAGCCAACTCTGCACAAGCCTGATTCATTTGTTCCGCACCAGAAGAAACCTCATCAGATGCATTACTAATATTGATAATATTTCTATTCAATTCTTGACTAACTGTAGCCTGTTCCTCTAGTGCCGCCGCTATTTGAGCATTCATCTGTGATGTTACCGAAATAGATTGAACTATATCATTTACCGATACATTAATTGAGTTTGCATCTTTAGATATAGCCTCGATCATACCATTACTCTGCTGCATAGAGCTGCTAGCGTTTGATGTTTCGGATTGAAACTCACTTACTATCTTATTTATCTGAGCTGTTGAATCTTGAGTTCTCTTTGCTAAAGTTCTTACCTCGTCAGCGACGACAGCAAACCCACGCCCCTGCTCACCAGCGCGAGCGGCTTCGATGGCTGCATTCAAAGCCAACAAGTTTGTTTGCTCTGCAATATTTTGAATAACCTCAACTACTATACTAATATTGCGGCTGTTAACACCTAGTTGCTCTATAGCTTTTGATGTGGATGTAATTGTTGACATGGCACCATTAACCGTCTCATGCGCACGCCCAACCGTATTTAAACACTCAACAGACAACGAGTTCATTTCCTCTGATGTATTAGCTGCCTCCTGTGTGTTTCTGGATGTTTCATCTATCGTCGCTTGCATCTCATTCATTGCTGTTGCTAGTGATGCCAAATCAACTTGTTGTTTTTTCATATTGCTTGATGACTGTGATGATATAGCACTAACTTCTTCTGCTGCTGCGCTAAGTTGAGATATAGCTTGAGATAGCTCACTTACCATATGGTATAAATTAGCTCTCATTGTAGAAAAAACATCAGCCAAGGCACCAATCTCATCATTTGAGAATATTTTTTTATTGATATTCTTTGTCAGATCACCAGATGAAATAAACCCGGCCTGCTCAACCAAATAATCCATTGGCTTTTTAATTTTAACATAGAGAAGTTGAGAGATAATCCCTGCTATGAGCAACGCGACAACACAAATTGAATAATTTATGATTTCAGATTTTTCCTCTTCCTCCTTGGCAGTAGAATTTAACTCAGCCGCCACCTGCTGATTGAATTTTATGATATCAGCCATCTTACTTGCAGCTGGTTTTAACAATTCCCACTGTTTTACCATTACAATATCATATAAACCTTCTGGTTCTATATTTTGATTTATATATGAATTTAACAATGATATAACCATGTCATTGCCAGACAAGTATTTACCTATTAAGTGTCGGAATTCTTCAGCGTCAGCATCCTCTCTCTGTGAATATTTTTCAGACGAATATGACAATTCTTCATATACAGCATCAATTTCAGCGTATTTTTTTCTAAAGAGTTGCATCTGATTTAGTAAATTTGATATTTCAGATTTATTTCCATTCATTTGGTGAATTAGAATGTTTAATTCAATTTGACGAATTGTCCCCAATGTGCTAGCAATTGATGAAGATACTTGAATAGATGGAAGCACCGCATCATTTAAAGTAGACACTCTTTCTCCCATCGAATGAAGGGAAGCAAACGAAACCCAAGACATAATGAGTATAGCAACAATTAAGACAAAAAAGGACATCCTAATTCTCACGCCCAAGCTAATAAATTTCTGCATATGTCACCTTATATAATTGTTACTCATAACCGTCGATTGCCAAATGATAGCTATCAAACGGTGTTACGTACGCTGCCAACGCCTTTGCTAGTCCCTTCCCTCAGAATTTCAATCTCTACGCACATAGCTTAGTAGATTGGCCCCTTGAAGATCCAGACACTTCGCCCCTCTTAACTTAAGAGGTAGTCTTGGAGCTATGTTCAGTACTAGTCACAACGAGAAGATGGTCGAAGTGTTAACAGGGGCCGAGCGCCGTCGACGCCGGACTCCACAAGAAAAGATCGCCATCGTGCAGCAGACCTTTGAGCCCGGGATGACCGTCTCTCATGTTGCTCGCTTGCACGACGTCAACGCAAACCAGCTTTTCAAATGGCGTAAGCAATTCCAAGAAGGGTCTCTCACGGCGATCACCGCCGGTGAGGATGTTGTTCCTGCTTCCGAGTTGGCTGCTGCCATCAAGCAGATCCGAGAGCTTCAGCGTCTGCTCGGGAAGAAGACCATGGAGAACGAGATCCTCAAAGAAGCCGTGGAGTATGGTCGAGCAAAAAAATGGATTGCGCATGCGCCCTTGTTGCCGGGGGACGACGATTAAGTGCTGTGAGCCAGGCTCTTAATGTATCGCGTGCGCAGCTATCCGTTCGTGTTCATCGAAAACCGGGTTGGCAAGATGGTCGTCATCATCGCCAGCGTGATGATGCAGCCTTACTTGGCCGTATCATGGAGGCGATGGCAGAGCTTCCCTCCTATGGCTATCGCCGGGTCTGGGCGCTGTTACGGCGTCAGTCTGAGGCAACAGAACAACCTGTGGTAAACGCTAAGCGGGTATATCGCGTCATGCGCGAGCATGGCTTGCTGCTGGAAAGAAAACCAGCTGCACCATTGGCCCAGCAGGCACATAAGGGGCGTGTTGCCGTCAAGGAGAGCAATCGACGGTGGTGCTCAGATGGCTTCGAGTTTCGCTGCGATAACGGTGAAAAACTACGTGTCACGTTCGCCATGGATTGCTGCGATAGGGAAGCGTTGGACTGGGCGGCCAGTACTGGGGGTTACGATAGTGACACTGTGCAAGATGTCATGCTGAGGTCTGTCGAACGTCGCTTTGGGGATTCGTTGCCGGCATCACCGGTGGAGTGGCTGACTGATAATGGCTCGGCGTATCGAGCCCATGAGACCCGCGCGTTTGCACGAGAAATCGGGTTGGAGCCCAGAACGACAGCAGTGAGAAGCCCACAGAGTAACGGTATAGCGGAGAGCTTCGTGAAGACGATGAAGCGAGACTATATCGAGATGATGCCAAAACCGGATAGCCGAACAGCGGTAGGCAATTTGGCTATCGCGTTTGAGCATTATAACGAGCACCACCCGCACAGCGCCTTGGGATACCGTTCACCACGGGAATTTCTGCGCAGTCGGGTATCACAACCCTAAGCGGGAAAAAGTGTCTGGACCTATGGGGTCAAATCCACTTAGTCAAATTAGCATGTTCCTTAGAGGTTTGATGAAGAGTGTGCATCCTTGCTATCTTTTCTCATGTTTGTTCGAAGCAGTAGTACTATGCCAGTCTTTTGAGTACAAAAAAATAGATTATTGTATGACATATGTCTAATTTAAGTGGATTACTCTGCCCTCTAAATAAAGATGCTGAACGTTACACGAAGTTAGCGCCTGTACGAGTGTGAAAAATTGGTGCTTATCCAAGCCAAAGCTAATGAAAAAAGTGAGAATAGGGGAGATCTCAGTCTCCCCCTGATGACCCCTTACTGAGTTATGTTAAAGCCGTAGCAGCGCTTGAGCTCCTCGAAGTCGTAGTAGTGGCTGCCGCTTTGGTAGGGCTGGCAGCCGGTTTTAAAGGCGATCTCTTTTTCGTTGTAGAGCATCTTGACCAGCACCTGCCGCTGTCTGTTCTGATAGATATCCCACTGAATATTGGCGGTATAGGGGGAGACCCAGCCGCCGCGCCACTCGTTGTTCTGCTGGCTGAACAGCTGATCCGGGCTGGCCCCCTGACGGCTACCTTCCAGTTTCATCAGGGCGGCGAGGGGGATAATGGCTTCGGCGTGGGCAAAGCGCAGGGTGGCCCGTCGGCTCTGCTCGCCTTCCACCACCTGACGTTGCACCTCGCCAAACAGGCCGTCGAGCAGCGGCTGGGCAATGGCGTAGGGGGCGCTCTGGTTGGCAAAGCTCGGCCCCTTTTCGTAGAAATCTTCCGCATCGGAGAGGTAGGAGAACCAGGCCGACTCCTCCGGAGTGAGGAACTGCTCCAGCGCCCAGGGTTCGCTGCCCTGTGCCTGCGCTTCGCGGATCATGCCGGGGCCGATGATAAAGAGGTTGTAGAGCATCAGGGCGGCATCCACTTCGTCGCGCACATAGGTCATGCCGCCATCCTCCGGGTTGACGGCGACAAACTCGACACCGCCCGCCAGATAGTCGACAAAGTCCTTACTGTAGATACGCTCCAGCATGCTGCGGGCCATCTCTTTGGTCTTGCTCAGGTTCTTAAGCTGATCCAGCGCCTTGGCCAGCTCGGGGGCCGGGGCTATCCCGGCATCCTCGTCGCCGATAAAGCGCTGGTAGCTCTCATAGGCGGGCAGGTAGTGGGCGTAATCCCCCTCGGGCGTAGTCTTGTGGAAGTAGAGCTCGAACTTGTTGACCAGCTTTTTGTCGATCTTCGAGGGGTCATCCTGCGTGAGGTAACACTGCGCCGAGTCGCTGACATAGTTCACGTCGCGCTTGAGGCTCTCCATAAAGTAGAAGGCGCTTTCGTTGGCCCTGTCCTTGCCCGAGGTGACCACCTTGATGCAGTGGGGCTCGCTGCTGTTGAGCAGGGTCGGTAGCCGCACCGCCAGTCGGGTAGCGAGATTGGCGTGCTCCTCCTTGCCCAGCGCCGAGAGTAGGCCATAGCCCAGTTTCTGGTTGGCGGCCGTCACCAGATCGACCTTGCCTCCCAACCCCAGCCCGAGGGTGGTGAGCGCCCCCTGACGCTGCGCCTCTTCCCATACCAGCTTGGTCAGCACGTCATATTTCGGGCTGGAAAGTGAACGTGAGCCGTGGCGCGCCACCATCTCGGTAAAGACCGGGCTGAACCCTTGAGGTGCTGGCTCGTAGCTCTCTGCCTGCTGCTGCGGGCTGTAGACCGCTTTGGTGCTGTATTGGTAGGCTGTTTTGCCTTGGCTGTCGGCAGACGATTCGTTCTCTGACTGGCAGCCGCCAAGCAAGACCAGCGAGACGGCCAAAGCTACATAAGAAGAGCGCGGGAAAGTCATGATAATCCTTATCTATCGTTATGAAAAAATAAGTGAAATATCATAGGAGCCATTAATGACAGTTAGATGTCGTTTTCAGCAGTAGCTCCAGTCTGCTGCCATCGATAATCTCGCTGATTTTGTGTCGCGGGCAAGCAGCGCAATGCCACAAATGAGCCGAATTGACACCACATTCGGCTCGCAATATGAGCCGATAATAGCCCTCATTCGGCTCATTCCACAACTCACAGGGCTGGTCTACTGGGTGTCGGAGAGGCTCGGGGCGAGAATGGACTCTTGGACAGTGCCACTTACTAGGTTATGATTTGTCTCGGCTGACCAGCCAGACTTTCGCACGAGTCAAAATGGTTACTACTCTCAAGCCACATGATCTCAACCTCAAATCCTCACCTTGGATGGATTAAACGTGCGATGTATGCCCCAGGGTAGGACTAGGAGATTGGATCATGACCATCAAAGCTTTCGTCCACACAACCCAGCTTGAGCTCAAAGATGTACTAGGCATCTCCCTCAAACGTAGTCATATCTACGAGATGATTGCTGCGGCCTATGGCTACAGTACTTACGCGTCATTGCAAGCTGATGCGATTCTGCTCAGTAATACGAAATGGCAGGTTGCGTTGGATGTAAGTGCAATTGAGGCTAGAGCTAATATTCTGGGTATTAGTATTCCTGAGCTTGCCGCTCAGAAATTGGCCACATCGTTAGTGCAGGCGGGTATTATAAGCCTACGTGTAAGAGAGATTTTAAGGCGTCGTGTTAACGACGATGACATGACTAAGCATGGTCAACTTCCTCCTAATTCGACTACTGCTAGCCGCTTTAGCTCCTCAGACCATTATGCTGGGGAATTAATGAATATGTTTAAACAGAATGAATTTAATTCGCCATTAGTACACCAGGGATTGGTCCAGTTAAGTGCATTTGCAGACCGAAATGCTTCATCGTTCCCACAATACGAGCTTCATCAAGAATTTTATAAACTGGCTGGTGAGTTTAATGATACAGATGTAGGCGGATTAGTTGATAATGATAGAGAACGATACTCGCTTTGGCTCCAGCACTTGAAAAAATCAGCTATGAGGTTTGACATAGAGGCTATAGAGTTACTGTCAACCCATCGGCTTGATGTTTCTTTATATATGAATGTATTAAAAGACTACACGTATCATGAAACTGTAGCAGTCAAATGCGAAGATGCTGGAAATATGCAGCATGCACATTACTGGTGGATTAGAGCCGCATTAAAAGGGTCTATCAATGCAATGCACAAGTTGATTAGCAACTATGAAAAAGAGGACTTATATCGTTGTTGGATATGGGTACTTCTTGCAGAGTGTATTGGGTATGACCTACTGAATGAGGTCGATACATCGACAACTTATGATGTATTTGCGGGTAGTGACAAGAATACATTCATAATTCAAGGGCAGTCTTTTCCTGCACTGACATTACCAATCCTAGATATGGTCTTGCATCACAAGGCTCAGCGAGTCGTAGATAAGCTATGTCAAGAACATTTTGATGATTGAATCGTATTTGAATATCACGGCTCATATGACTAAGGCGGGATTAACTAGAAAAGATATTCTTTATCTTTTGTGTTGAGTTTTTATTTGTAATCGACAGCTGTCGACAGTGTGAGAGGCGTGTTAAAACGTGAAAATAATCATTGCCTCTCACGCACTACATTTAGATTTTGCTGAGTTAGGTGTGCTAATTACTTTAACAAAAGATAATTCACTCAAAAAATGAGTGTTGACACACTATATTTTAGTAATTTCTTATTGTAAGTGCAATTTTCTTACTTTAAGGAAAGCTAGCTCGAAGGAATTAAAACTCTGGATTATCTTCGCTGCGAAGCAGCGGAATGTTGAAATTCTTAAATTTTTTAATTGTTCTCAATAATAGTAAATGGACAGTTTTTCGATTTTTTCAAGTGGGGTAAATGAAAAAATCTCAAAAAAAGATGAGGTTGGTTATTTTTGAAGCATTCTTAAGGGGGGGCTAGCCTATCAGCTACCTCGCTCTAGGTGCACACCCCATGTTGGATTCGTCCTACAAGTACTATTACTGCCTGAGCCCCTAAAGCTGTCGACAGCACCTCTGCTGGCCGTTTACCACCTAATCCCCAAGCTGGGCGATGTAACCATGACATTGTTCTGACGGTATTGTTTCTGTGGAGGGAGAGAACAGCTTCGAGTGCCTGTACAACGCCGTATACCCTGGCACCCTGCGAGATTGATAGGGGAGCCTCAATCCTCAGCTTGCGAGCAACAGTGCTCCGGCTAATGCCTGCTAAGCGGCATATCAAACCTAAGTCTGTGCTCATCAATTCAGCTAGTCGATGAATGATGCCAGGAGCTACGCCAGCTATGATCCAGAGATGTGCACTCAGTGGATCTTGAGGGATGTTGAGAGTCGTCATAAGGGTGGGGGCTGAACTAGCCTGCGTACTGGGTTGATAAACTGAAAGTGACATATTTTACTGTTCCAGTATTGACAATGATTTGTTCTCATCATCGTACTCCATGTTCAGATTTTCTGACAGTTACCTCACTGGTTATAATTGTTGATGTTGCTGATATGGAGGGCACCCGCCCCCTCCATTAGCGAATGAACGAACTGAATCATGTTCATAGCCTATACCTAGAAATATGGCCTCATTCAGCAAGTCCATTTCAAGAAAATAATAGCTGTATATTCAAGCTACAGCATTTCTTTAAGCCAAAAAATTTGCTCTGCATTTAGTTGGTTTTGGTCACCCAAATCTTTCATTTCTTGTACGAACGTAGAGAGTTCCTCTTTTATATTCTTCTTTATACATCTCCTAATATAGCTTTCATATAGGCTATTAACAGATGGAGGGAAATTTGTTTCCTGTTGCACCTTTATAGCTGCATTAGAATTTGTTGCATCCCTTAACTTTTCTCTTGTGGCTTTGCTGATGTTGTTGTCAATATAGTAATCCATCAGCGTTTGGAGGCTATGTCCAGTGATCTTGGATAAATCTTGAATAGGCACTCCGCTTTCTAGTGCTTTTTTGGCAAAAGTATGTCTGGCATCATATAATCGGCCTATCTTAGGAAAATTAAACTCTTTTTTAACTGCCTGCCAAGTTTTCTGATAAAGGCTCGAAGTTACATGGGGGGCCTTTGCTTCGCGACAACAAGGAAACATTAACTCACCCTCTCTATCACTCAAGCTTTTTAGAGTTTTGTATTTCGCTACATAATTCCAGTATGAGTCTGACTCAATAGCAACAATGCGTGCAGCCTTGTTTTTACTAATGTGCTCAGGAATACGTATGGTTCTATCATTAATATTAAAGTTGTTGCTTGTGTTTCTATATATTTCAGAGTTTCTTGCCCCGCATAGGAACATGGTTGCAACTATGATCTTGGAATCCCCACCACCTGGAGTGTCTTCATTAAAAATAAATTCTACGACTTCATTTGTGGGGTCAGTATATGTTGTGACAGGCCTCTTAGGGTTTCTGGGGAACAGAAAAATATGCCTATCAATTTTATTCTTTGGTAAATAGGTGCACGTAACACACATATTAAACAAGCTATTTAATAAGGAATAGTATTTCCTCATTGTTTCTGATGTTATTGGCGTTTCTTTGTTCTGCCAATACTTTTTGAATATTACTGGATGATCTTCATTAAATTCAGATAGCTTTAGGTCTAACCATGGTTCAAAGGCAGATGAGATTTCCCTTATTGTTTTGTCGGTAACAGGGCTTAATGAATTTCTCTTGTTTGATTTATTTTCCCGGTCGTTTTTATAATGCTCTAAAAGATATGTTCTCAATGTAAAAGACTGATATTTCCACTTTTCTGGATTAATCTTTTCAGCATCACTAACTAATCTCTTAAACTCTTCCTTAGCCTGTGTAACGCTAAAAAAACCTTTTTGGTAATGTCCACTTTTAGTGCGAGGCGTCCAATTGCCAATTTTCTGCCTCCGATTTTTATCGTAAACAATATAGAATGTCTTAACACTGTTTCCGATTCTTAGTTTTAATCTTGGTTTGTTCTTTTCATTATATTTTTCATCGTCAGAACTATAGTGCGTTAATTCAACACATTTATTTTTATCATTAATAAATGGAAGACTATCTATGTACTGGTCTTTAAAGGTAAATGAGAATTTCCCTTTAATTATGGCCGCAGGGTGACCCTGGAGCAGCGTCTTAAGATCGAACTCTTCTTTGCGTATGGATGTAGCCGGATTTTTGGGAGCCATTGGGTACCACCGAAAAATGTTCTATTGAGACATTATAGCGGCAAAATAGCGCAAAAGTAGAGTTGAATGGCGTGAATAGCTCTTAAATAGCGCAAAACGGGCATCGATTGCGCCGCTCACAAAACAAGCAGCCTGGTTGTTTATGAATGCTTTTTGATCTATAAGTCTATGTTTTTAAAGTAAATATTTATAATTCCTAATATTTAAAAAATCTTATAACAGCCTATTTAGATAGATTTTTAAGCAATAAACATCCCTTAGGAGGGGACCGCTCTATCCTGCTGAGCTACGGGAGCTGTGTGGCGGGCATTATACAAGAAGCAACTCCCTTTTAAACCCTTGATTCTTATTCCAATACTGCCAAATCCCCATGCTGGATGTTAAACGGCGAATATTTGTTCTGGCTGCTGATGATGGCGCCGTCGTCGAACACCTGCACCACTTCGAACAGACCGTCGGCCGGGTTGCGCATCATGCGGGACTTGCCGTAGGGGTCGATGAAGTCGGCATTGTGCTGGATCCTGAACTGGTCGCCGAGCTTGACGCCGTTGCGTCGGCCGAGATTGATGTAGGGACCGCGTTCGTTCTGGCCAACCACCCGGGCGGTGACCGGGGCACAGGTGAGCTGGGCCACCAGATCCTGAGCGGCTTGTTGCAACTGGTAGTTGACCTCCTGGCCATAGCTTGACTGCCAGAACTGGCCGCTGCTGCTGCCCACCTGTTCCCGCTTGCCAAAGGTCCAGGTAGCGCGCCCTTCGTAGACCTTGCGGTTAACCAGGCTGCCATTGATGCCGTCAAACAGGTAGAGCTGCATGCGAAAGTTGCGTACGGGATCCTCATACCAGCTGGTCAGCTGGTTGCCCTGCGGCTCGATGGAGAGATCGTCGATGCTGCCGAGCACCAGATACTGGCTGTCGGTACGCAGGCTGAGCGCCTTGATCTCTTCGAGGGCACTGCGGTCCCCCTGTTGCAGATGGAGCGGATCGATGCGCAGGTTTTCATCCAGCCACTGGCGCACCGCGACCCCTTGCGGCGCGTTGGCGAGGGTTTCGAACAGCCGGCGTGAGAGGTTTTCCGGCATGTCGTCCATGGCGCCGTAGCTAGCTTGGTCCGGATAGCGCATCCGCAGCCTCACCAGTGTCAAATCCTTGGCGAAGTGCTGGGTCTGGCAGATCTGGCGCTCGGCCTGAATGTCGGCCACCAGCGTGATGTACATGCGGCCGTTGCGCACCTCTTCCCGCTTGAGGCGGTACTGGCGAATGTCACCGCCGGAGCGGATCTGGATCTGCTCGGAGCGAAGGCTGCCATTTTCCAGACGTTGCACGCTGGAAACAGCCGCGCCGCTGGCCAGCAGCGCCTGACGCAGGGCGTCGCGGGTCGCCTGCTCGCGGGCATAGACCTCATCGCCCCCCAGAATGGCGGCGCTGCCCTGCGCTTCCATAAGCTCGGCGCGGGCGCTCAGGCTGGCCAGCAGCAGGGTCAACAGCAGCGGTAATTTCATAGCAGATACCTTGAGTTGGCGGGCAGCCGAGCCATTTTGAGGAAATGGCGCCTGCTGGCCGACATGGATCACAACACGTTCCAAGTGGCAGCGCACGTTGGCGCTGACGATGTCCATTAAAAAAGCAAGAATCATGCCTCATTCCCGGCTCAAGCTTTGTCCGGCGCGTCCGATAACAAATCAGGTGCAGATACAGGAAAGGTATCCATGAACAAACTCATCACGGCGTTGGCGCTCGCCCTGGCATTGACCGGATGCGGCTCCGACCCTATCAATCGAGATCAGGGTGACCCCCGCCAGGCGGCGCAGGGGATGGAGCTCAACTGGCTGGTGGCGCGCATGACCGATCAGTTGATGGACCGCAAATCACTGACCACCCTGGCCGAGCCCATCGCGGTGGCCTCTTTCGTCGATCTCGATACCCTGCAGGATACCAACTGGATGGGGCAGCAGATTGAGGAGAGCTTTATCTACGAGCTCAACCGCCGCGGCGAGGTGGTGGTGGACTTCAAGCTGACCGGTAGCATCAAGGTGACGCCGCAGGGGGACTTCGTGCTGAGCCGCAACTATAAGGAGCTCTCTTCCCGTTTGCCGATCTCCCGCATTCTGGTCGGCACCTTCAGCCGCAATAGCAAGGGGATCCTGGTCAACGCCCGCGTTATCGACATGCGCACCAAGATGGTGGAGACCACAGCCCAGAGCCTGATCCCGCAAAAATATCTGTTCGGTGCCAACAACTCGTTTGGTCGGGCATCGATCAATCGCGGTTATCTGATGCGTGACAGTCAGGCCCGGCCGGGCGGTCATCTGGTCAACCTGACCCCGTGAGGAGCGAGTCATGAAGATCCTGTTTGGTTGCCTGTT
>OGEW01000205.1_pt1 | contig 24141 bp, 25 predicted proteins | sample 1570781 | NCBI WGS metagenome assembly OGEW01 (sample SAMEA2582047, study PRJEB24529) | metagenome | biome: Human gut stool | place: China | collected 2011 | reverse complement strand
GTATAACTTACAATAATGTAAAGAATATTGAATATGTTGGAACACAAGCAAAAGATACTAAATTTATCTATAACAATGTGGATAATATTACTAAAAAAGCTGTTGAATTAAACAACTATTCTTCATCAAGTAGTAAGAACAGTGGAGTTTCAGCAGGTGTAACTATTGGTTATGGTGATGGAGTACAAACAGAAGCAGATGCAATAAGTATTTCAGCTTCTAAATCTAATATGAATACAGATGGAACTACTTATCAAAATGGACTATTTGTAAATGTAGATGAAGTACATAATAATACAAAAAATATGACTCTTTCTGGATTTAACCAAGTAGGTGGTAAAGTTACAGGTAATATACAAAACCTAACTATTGAAAGTAAACAAAATACATCTACAACAACAGGAAATACAAAAGGTGGAAGTATAGGATTTGCACCAAATGGAATGCCATCACTAAGTGCAAATTATTCCCAAACTAATGGAGAAAGAAAATATGTAGATGACCCTACAACTTTCATAATAGGAAATGGAAGTAATTTAAAAGTAGGTAAGGTAGATAATACAGCCTCAGCGATAGGAACAAGTGGAAATGGAAAACTATCAATAGATGAATATGTAGGACATAACTTAGAAAATAAAGATGAAACAACAACAAAAGGAGCTTCATTATCTTTATCTCCAAATAGTAATGTAATAAGTGGAGTGGGAATAAATTATGCAAACAAAGATTTAGAATCAATAACAAAAAATACTGTTGTAGGAAATGTAGAAATAGGTAAAACTTCTGGAGATGAAATCAATAAAGATTTAGATACTATGACAGAAGTAACAAAAGATGAAGATACAAATTCAAAAAATATATAACAAAGGATAACAATTATGATGAATAAAAAATTTAATATTAAAAAAAATATAGGAAATATTATTTTTATAGTTTTTTTATTTCCAGCATACTTTTTTTCTACAATATTTGTTAATCATTTTCAGCAGTATGAATACATTTTTTCTGATGTGAATAATATTAAAAAATATCAAATTGTTAGTGGTAATATGAATGTTTATACTTATATTAATTTAGAAGATAATTTGTATATAGAAGGACAATCATCAGAGTTTGAAATAAGAAAAGTATATGAAGATAAAAATTATTTTATAGGCTACAGTTTTGAAGAAAATGACAAAAGAAGTAGAATAGGAGGGAGATATTATATTGTTGTAGATAAAAATAAAGCCATTATGAAAATATATGATGAAAAAGATTTTAAAGAAAAATACGAGGATATTGAAGATAAAAAATTTATAGATATCTATAATTTTTTAAAAAGAAAAGGAACTAAAATAGGTATATATGGAAAGGAATATCAATGAAACTTCAAACAACCAAAGTTAGTGAAATTGTTAGAATTTCAATAATAATAGTTTTGATTTTAAATTTTTTTATTATTTTTTTGGAAATTAGATACATAGAATACATTTACCTTATTATTTTTCTACTTTATCATTTTTTTATAGAAATTACAATAAAGAAACATTATGAAAATAGTTATAATAAGCTAAGAAAAATCGTTAAAATTAAAAGAAATTTTTTTGCAGTAATTAATATTTTAATATTTTTCTATATTTTTAAAGAACCATATTTCTTTTTATCCAAATATAAAATATTAATTTTACTTATTAGCATAGTTATAGGATATTCATCTTTAATATTTTTACAAAAAATAAAGATAAAACTATCATTAAATTTCTTTAAAGAGATAATAAAAATATTTTTAATTTCAGATATAATTTATTATTTTCCAATAGTATGTGTTCAAATTCTTTTGAAAATTATCTAAAAACTGGTTTAAAAAAGCTATATAGATTGAAAAATATTTATATAGCTTTTTCTAATTTATAGGAATTATTTATTTGTTTTCAAGAAATTCTTAACTGTTTACATTTAAAAAAAAATAGTATATAATTAAAAAACATATGTAATTTTATTTTTAAAATAAATTTTTAAGAACTTTATGATATAATAAGCTGATATAGAATGAAAATTATGTGGAGGGTAAAAAATGAAAATAGCCTTAGATGCTATGAGTGGAGATTTTGCTCCAATATCAACTGTGAAAGGTGCTATTGAAGCTTTACAAGAAATTGAGGGACTAGAAATAATTTTAGTTGGAAAGGAAGGTATCATAAAGGAAGAATTAAAAAAATATAAGTATGATACAAAAAGAATTGAAATAAAAAATGCAGATGAAGTTATAGAAATGACAGATGACCCTGTTACAGCTGTAAAGAGTAAAAAAGATTCATCTATGAATAGAACTTTGGAACTAGTAAAAGAAGGAGTAGTAGATGCTTCTGTATCAGCAGGAAATACTGGAGCTTTAATTACAGCGAGTCAACTTAAATTAAAAAGAATAAAAGGAGTACTTAGACCAGCTATTGCAACAATGTTTCCTAATAAAAAAGGTAAGATGTTAATGCTAGATGTAGGAGCTACCGCTGATTGTAAACCAGAGTTTTTAAATCAATATGCTATAATGGGCTCAAAATATTTGGAAATATTATTAGGAATGAAAAATCCTACAGTAGGCTTACTTAATATAGGAACTGAAGAAGGAAAAGGGAATGAAGTTACAAGAGAAGCATATAATCTTTTAAGAGAGAATAAAAGCATAAATTTTGCTGGAAATGTAGAGAGTACAGAAGTAATGAATGGAAAAATAGATGTAGTAGTTACTGATGGATTTACAGGAAATATGGTTCTAAAAACAGCTGAAGGAATAGCGAAGTTTGTAGTTTCATCTTTAAAAGAAGAGATAAATAAATCTTTTATATATAAATTAGGAGCATTATTATTAAAGCCAGCTATGAAACATATAATGAAAAGAATGGATTCCTCAGAATATGGAGGAGCAATGTTCTTAGGATTAAATGGACTTTCTATAAAAGCACATGGAAATTCAGATTCAAATGGTATAAAAAATGCTATTAAAGTAGCTAATAAATTTGCTGAAATGAAATTTGTAGAAGAGTTGAAAAATGTTATAGATATGGAAAATAGTGAAAATAAAACCTTAGATTAGGAGGAAAAATGGAATTTAAAAGTGTAGGTATCAAAGGATTAGGGTATTATGTACCAGAAAAGGTAATGACTAACTTTGATTTCGAAAAAATAATAGATACAAGTGATGAGTGGATAAGAACAAGAACAGGAATAGAAGAAAGAAGATTTGCTGCTCCTGAACAAGCTACTTCAGATTTATGTGTAGAAGCAGCTAAAAAAGCAATAGCAGCTTCAGGAATAGCAAAAGAGGATATAGATATGATATTAGTGGCTACTTGCAGTCCAGACTACCTAGTTCAAGCTACAGCTTGTCTTGTTCAAAATAAATTAGAGATAAAAAATGTGCCAGCTTGTGATTTAAATGCTGCATGTAGTGGATTTATATATGGACTTACAGTTGCTGGAGGATTAATAAGAGGTGGAATTTATAAAAATATTCTTGTAATAGGGGCAGAAACTCTTTCAAGAATAATTGATATGCAAGATAGAAATACTTGTATATTATTTGGAGATGGAGCAGCAGCAGCAGTAGTAGGAGAGGTAGAAGAAGGATTTGGAATGTTATCTACTTATCTAGGAGCTGAGGGAGAAGATGAGGATATTTTAAGAACACCAGCTGGAGGAACTAAAAAGCCAAATACTGCAGAAACAATAGTAAATAGAGAAAATTTTGTAAAAATGAAAGGGCAAGATGTATTTAAATTTGCTGTTCATGCTTTACCAAGTGCAACAAATAAAGCTTTGAAAATAGCTAATGTAAAATCAGAAGATTTACATATGATATTTCCGCATCAAGCAAATGTAAGAATTATTGAATCAGCAGCTAAAAGAATTCATGTACCTCTAGAAAAGTTCTATATGAATTTACAAAGATTTGGAAATACTTCTTCAGCTTCAGTAGGATTGGCTTTAGGTGAGGCATTAGAAAAAGGAATGGTAAAAAAAGGTGATATGATTGCACTTACAGGATTTGGTGCAGGACTTACTTATGGTTCAATAATAATGAAGTGGGCATACTAATAAATATTGACATATTTAAATAGCTATGATATATTAAAATACAGGTGTTTTATTAAGGAGGAGAATATGTCTAAAATAGCTTTCGTATTTCCAGGACAAGGAACACAATATGTTGGAATGGGAAAAGAATTATATGAAAATAATGAATTAGCTAGACAAGAGTTTGACAACCTATTTTCAAAGTTAGATTTTGATTTAAAAACAGTTATGTTTGAGGGACCAGAAGAGGTATTAAAAGAAACAAAAAATACTCAACCAGCAATTGTATCAATGAGTTTAATATTAAAAAAATTATTAGAAGCTAAAGGAGTAAAAGCTGACTATGTAGCTGGGCACTCTGTAGGAGAGTATGCTGCTTTTGGAGCTGCAGGGTATCTTTTAATAGAGGATACAGTAAAACTTACTTCTGCTAGAGGAAAGTTTATGAATGAAGTAGCTGAAAAAGTAAATGGTGGAATGGCAGCTATAATCGGATTAGATTCAGATAAGATAATTGAAGAGTTAAAAAAGGTAGATGGAGTAGTAGAGGCTGTAAACTTCAATGAACCTAAGCAAACAGTAATAGCAGGAGAAAAAGATGCTATAGCAAAAGCTTGTGAAGTTTTAAAAGAAGCAGGAGCAAGAAGGGCTATGCCATTAGCAGTATCAGGTCCTTTCCATTCATCTCTTATGAAGGAAGCAGGAGAAAAATTAAAAGAGGAAGCTGAGAAGTATAATTTTACTATGACTGATATAAAGTTAGTAGCAAATACTACAGCTAATATCTTAACTTCTGTAGATGAGGTAAAAGATGAAATATATAGACAAAGTTTTGGACCTGTAAAATGGGTAGATACTATAAAAAAATTAAAATCTGAAGGGGTAACAACTATTTATGAAATAGGACCTGGAAAGGTTTTAGCAGGACTTATTAAAAAGATTGACAAAGAAATTGAGGTAAAAAATATAGAAAAACTTGAAGATTTGTCAAATATATAGTAAAATCTATTATATATAACGTTTTTTAAAATAGATAAAGAAAAAATTAAGGAGGAAGAAAAATGTTAGATAAAATAAGAGAGATAGTAGTTGAGCAATTAGGAGTAGACGCTGAACAAGTAGTACCTGAGGCAAACTTTGTAGAGGATTTAGGAGCAGACTCATTAGATACAGTTGAGTTAATAATGGCTTTCGAAGAAGAGTTCGATGTAGAAATCCCTGATACAGATGCTGAAAAAATAAAAACAGTTCAAGACGTTATTGATTATATCGAATCTAAATAATTAATTAAATAAAAGAAAGCGGGGTATGAAAGTACCCCGTTACTTATATATAGTAAATAAAATTGAGGTGGTATTGTGAACAGAGTAGTAGTTACAGGAATAGGACTTATAACTGCACTAGGTACAGGAATTGAAAAAAGCTGGAAAAGAATAGTAGCTGGGGAAACAGGAGTAGGAAGAATAGAATCATATGATGCTACTGATATGCCAGTACAAATAGCAGCAGAAGTAAAAGATTTTGATCCAATTGAATTTGGAATTGAAAAAAAAGAAGTAAAAAAATTAGCTAGAAATACTCAATTTGCTATTGCAGCTACAAAAATGGCATTAGAAGATTCGAAATTAGTAATTGATGAAACTAACGCTGAAGAAGTGGGAGTAATAGTTTCTTCTGGTATAGGGGGAATTGAGATATTTGAAGCTCAACATCAAACAATGCTAGAAAAGGGAGTAAAAAGAATATCTCCATTTACTATTCCAGCTATGATAGCAAATATGGCTTCTGGAAATATAGGAATATATTTTGGGGCAAAAGGACCAAATAAATCAATAGTTACAGCTTGTGCATCAGGAACTCACTCAGTGGGAGATGCTTTTGAAATGATAAAAAATGGAAGAGCAATAGCTATGATAGCAGGAGGAACAGAAGCTTCTATAACTCCATTTGCTATGAATGCTTTTGCTAATATGAAAGCATTATCTACAAGAAATGATGAGCCAACAAAAGCTTCAAGACCATTTAGCGCTGATAGAGATGGATTTGTAATGGGAGAAGGAGCAGGAGTATTAATTCTTGAAGAGTTAGAACATGCAAAAGCTAGAGGCGCAAAAATATATGCTGAAATAGTAGGATATGGAGAGACTTGTGATGCTTATCATATAACAGCTCCAGCAGATGGTGGAGAAGGAGCAGCAAGAGCATTTAAAATGGCTCTTAAAGAAGGAAATATATCTCTTGATGAAGTAACATATATCAATGCTCATGGAACATCAACACCAGCAAATGATAGAAATGAAACAGCAGCAATAAAATCTGTATTTGGAGATTGTGCTAAGAATTTAATGGTATCATCAACTAAGGGAGCAACAGGACACGGATTAGGAGCAGCAGGAGGAATAGAAGCTGTACTTATAGCTAAAGCTATATCTGAAGGAGTAGTCCCACCTACAATAAACTATGATAACCCAGATGCTGATTGTGATTTAAACTATGTACCAAATGTAGCAGTAGAGAAAGAGATAAATGTAGCTATGTCAAGTTCATTAGGATTTGGTGGACATAATGCTGTAATAGCTATGAGAAAATATAAATAATTTTAGGAGGAAATAATGAAAAGAAATTACTTAGATTTTGAAAAAAATCTTGGGTATTCTTTCAAAAATAAAGAACTTCTAAAAAATTCACTTATTCATCGTTCATTTGGAAATGAGCATAGAAGATATAAAAAAATAAGTAACGAAAGACTAGAGCTGCTAGGTGATGCAGTTCTAGATCTTGTTGTTACAGAATATTTATATAAAAGTTATGCTAATTCTACAGAAGGTGATTTAGCAAAGGTTAAATCTATGGTAGTAAGTGAGCCAGTTTTAGCTGGAATTTCTAAAAAGTTAGAAGTAGGAAAGTATCTTTTACTTAGTAGAGGAGAGGAGTTAACTGGAGGAAGAGAGAGAAGTTCTATTTTAGGAGATGCCTTTGAAGCTATTTTAGGAGCCATATACATGGACTCTAATTTTGAAACAGCAAAAGAGTTTGTTTTAACACACATAAAAGATTCTATTGACCATGTAGATAGCAATGAAGAGATTTTAGATTTTAAAACTATTCTTCAAGAATATAGTCAAAAAAATTATAGAGTTATTCCAGAATATTCAGTTATCAATGAGATAGGACCAGATCATCAGAAAATATTTGAGATAGAAGTAAAGATAGATAATGGTATAGATGAAGAAAAATCAGATAGAGGTACAGGAAAAAATAAAAAAACAGCAGAGCAGGCAGCAGCAAAATCTCTATGTAAGAAATTAGGGGTAAAAATTCATGAAGCACTATAATATACCTGTATTTATAAGCCATTTTGGATGTCCAAATTCATGTGTTTTTTGTAATCAAAAAAAAATAAATGGTAGAGAAACTGATGTAACAATGGAGGACTTAAAAAATATCATAGAAATGTACTTAGAAACTCTTCCAAAGAATTCCAAGAAAGAAGTGGCTTTCTTTGGTGGAACTTTTACAGGGATTTCTATGAAATTACAAGAGGAATATCTAAAAACTGCATATGAATATATAAAAAGAGGAGATATATCAGGAATTAGATTATCAACAAGACCTGACTGTATAAATGATGAGATAGTAGCTCAATTAAAAAAATATGGAGTAACTTCTGTTGAGTTAGGAGTTCAATCATTAGACGAAGAAGTTTTATTAGCAACAGAGAGATATTATCCAGTAAGTGTAGTAGCTGAAGCTTGTAAAACTATAAAAAAATATGGTATAGAACTAGGGATACAACTTATGATAGGATTGCCTAAATCTACAGATGAGAGTGACTATGAAACAGCAGTAAAAGCTCTAGATATGGAGCCTGATATGGTAAGAATCTATCCTACTTTAGTAATAAAAAATACTAAAATGGAGAATATGTTTTTAAAAGGGGAGTATACTCCTCTTACAATAGAAGAGGCAATAGCTAGAACTAGAAAAATATATGCATTATTAGAAAGTAATGGTATAAATATAATAAGAGTAGGGTTACAGCCAAGTGAGGATTTAAGAGAGGATGGAGTAGTTTTAGGTGGACCATTTCATCCAGCTTTTAGAGAGTTAGTAGAAACAGAAATCTATTATAGTTTTTTCAAAAAAATTATAGATAGAGAGAAAAAATTAGAAATATTAGCTAATGAAAAAAATATTTCTAAGCTTGTAGGAATAAAAAAAGTAAATAAAATAAGATTAAAAGAGTTTTTTGAGATAAAAATAGATAACTCAATAGATAGAGATAGTGTAGTTGTAAATGGTAAAGAGTATTCTAGGTTAGATGTACTAAAGGGAGAGTTGGAATAGAATGAATCAGATAGTAATCAACATAGATGAATTTCAATCAAGAGCAGCTATTATAGAAGATGAAAAAGTTGTAGAAGTCCTTATAGAGAGAGAGGAAGAAAGAAGAATAAATGCTAATATTTATAAAGGAAAGGTAGCAAATGTTTTACCAGGAATGGAATCAGCTTTTGTAAATATAGGATTAGAAAAGAATGCATTTTTATATGTAAATGATTTAAGAGAATTTGAAGAGAAATATTTAGATGGAATATGTAATAGTGAGAGACCTATTGAAGATATACTAACAGTAGGAGATGAGGTAGTAGTACAAGTACTTAGTGAACCAAGAGGAACTAAAGGAGCAAGAGTTACTACTCACTATACTATTCCAGGAAAATATCTAGTATTAATGCCTAATAATAATCATATAGCTATTTCTAAGAAGATAAAAGAGGAAGAGGAAAGAAATAGATTAGAAGAGATAGTGAGAGATTTAAAACCTGAAAATATGGGAGTAATCATTAGAACTGCTGCTCAAGGAAAGAGTATTTTTCATTTTGAAAGAGAGATGGAATATCTTGTAAAAAAATGGGAAGATATAGAGAAAAAAACAAGTACAGCCAAAATAGGAGAAGTATTATATAAAGATAATGGAATAGTAGCTACTGTACTTAGAGATATATTTTCTAATGAGATTGATGAATTGGTTATAGATAACGAAGAGGCATATTGGGAAGTAATTGATTATATTAATGCTTTTAGTGAAAAGACTTTAAAAACAAAAATAAAGCTGTATAATGATGATGAAATTGGAATTTTTGAAAGATATGGGATAGAAAAAGAGATAGAAAATGCTTTAAAAGAAGAAGTAAGATTAGAGTGTGGTGGATATTTAGTTATCCAAAAAACAGAAGCATTAATAAGTATAGATGTGAATACAGGAAAGAATACTGGAAGCTATAACTTAGAACAAACAGTTTTAAACACTAATTTAGAAGCAGCAAGAGAGATACCTAGACAACTTAGATTGAGAAATTTAGGTGGAATTATAATAATAGATTTTATTGATATGAGATTAGAAGAGGATAAATTAAAAGTTTTAGAAGCCTTAGAACAAAATCTTTCTAAGGATAGAATAAAAAATAATATAGTTCATTTTACAGATTTAGGACTTATAGAGATGACAAGAAAAAGAACAGGAAAACCTCTTTATAATTACTTTCAAGAGAGATGCCCTATGTGTGAAGGAACTGGAAAAATAAAATCCAAAGATTCTGTTATCCATGAGATGATGACAGAAATAAAAGAGTGTGCTAAAGATGAGGACATAAATATCATAAAAGTGATTTTGTCTAAAAAATTGAAAATAGCTTTTAAAGAGTTATATTTTGATTTTGTAGAAGATTTTGTAAAAAATAGAAAGAAAAAAATTATTTTGGAAGAGAATAGTCAAAATGATTATAGTTATGAAATTATTTTGATGAAGTAAAGGTGGATATATGAGAATAGGAGTATATGCAGGAAGTTTTGACCCGATAACTAAGGGACATTTTGATGTAATAAAAAAATCTTTAAAGATTACTGATAAGTTAATAGTAGCGGTAATGAATAATGCTAATAAAAAATGTTGGTTTTCTTTAGAGGAAAGAAAAAATTTAATAGAGATGTTAGTATCAGAGTTTGGAGATAAAGTTGAAGTAAAAAGTTTTGATGGACTTTTAATAGATTTTATGAAAGAAAATGGTGCTGATATAATAATTAGAGGATTAAGAGCTGTTTCAGACTTTGAATATGAGTTAGGGTATGCTTTTGTAAACCATGATTTGTCTTATGGAGAGATAGAAACTATATTTATACCAGCAGCTAGAGAGTATATGTATTTAAGTTCAAGCTCTGTAAGAGAAGCAGCAACAGTAGGAGCTAGATTAGATATATTTGTAGATGAAAAGATTATAGATATAATTAAGAAGAAGGCTGAAAGTCTAAAAGGATAGGTTATAGATGGCAAAAACTAAAAGTTTTTATATATGTAGTGAGTGTGGATATAAAGCTACTAAGTGGGCAGGAAAATGTCCACAATGCGGTAGTTGGGGAAGTTTTGAAGAGGAAATAGAAGTGACATCTTCAGTAGGGGCTTCAGTAATTTCATCTGCTATTTCTATTAAAGAAACTTCAGAGAAAGTTTTTTCCTTTGATGAAATATTAACAGAAAAAAATGATAGATATAGAACTAGAATAGGAGAGTTTGATAGAATTTTAGGTGGAGGATTACTTTGTGGAGAAGTAATCTTAATAACTGGAAATCCTGGAATAGGAAAATCAACACTATTACTACAAGTAGCAAATGAATATACTACATATGGAGAAGTAATCTATATATCAGGGGAAGAATCTCCTGCTCAAGTAAAAAATAGAGGAGAGAGATTAAATATAAAAAGTAAAAATCTATTCTTAATGTCAGAAACAGATATTTCAAGAATTTATGAGTATCTAGTTAGTAAAAAACCTAAAGTTGTTATTGTAGATTCTATACAAACATTGTATAATTCTGTTGTAGATTCTATTCCTGGAACTCCAACGCAGATTCGTGAATGTACTTTAAAAATCATAGAGTTAGCTAAAAAATATGGGATATCTTTTTTTATAGTAGGTCATATAACTAAAGATGGAAAGGTAGCCGGTCCAAAACTTTTGGAGCATATGGTAGATGCTGTATTTAATTTTGAAGGAGAAGAGGGACTTTTTTATCGTATTTTAAGAAGTACTAAAAATAGATTTGGTTCAACAAATGAAATAGCAGTATTTAGTATGGAAGAAGATGGAATGAAGGAGATAAAAAACTCTTCAGAATATTTTTTAAGTGAAAGAGAAGAGAAAAATATAGGGAGTATGGTTGTACCTGTATTAGAAGGAACAAAAGTTTTTTTATTAGAGGTACAAACTTTACTTACAGAGGTAACAATAGGTATACCAAAAAGAATAGTACAGGGATTTGATAGAAATAGAATCCAGATACTTACAGCTATTGCAGAGAAAAAAATGCATATAAATTTATCTATGAAAGATTTATTTGTAAATATTCCAGGAGGGCTTAACATAGAAGACCCAGCTGCAGATTTAGCTGTACTTATTTCGTTGTTATCTATCTATAAGGGAGTAGAAATTAGTCAAAAAATAGCAGCTATAGGAGAATTAGGTTTAAGAGGAGAGATTAGAAAAGTCTTCTTTATAGACAAAAGGCTTAGAGAGTTAGAAAAACTTGGTTTTAAAGGAGTATATATTCCAGAGACCAATAGAAAAGAAATAGAAAAAAATAAGTATAATTTAAAACTGATATATTTAAAAAACTTGGAAGAACTTTTAGAAAGGATGAATAAAGATGGACAGTAAAAAATTAGAGGAGATGCTGTCATTTGTAATACCAGGAACAGCTTTAAGAGAAGGATTAAACAATATACTTGAAGCTGGACTAGGAGCTTTGATAGTGGTTGGGTTTGATGAAAATGTAAAAAAAATAACAGATGGTGGATTTTATTTAGATTGTGATTTTACTCCAGAGAGAGTATATGAACTAGCTAAAATGGATGGAGCAATAATATTAGATGCAGAATGTAAAAAAATAATGTATGCAAATGTACATTTACAACCAGATAGGAAGTATAGATCAACAGAGAGTGGAACAAGACATAGAACTGCTCAAAGAGCTGGTCAACAAACAGGAAAACTTGTCATAGCAGTGTCTGAAAGAAGAAATGTGATAACTCTTTATAGAGATGATATAAGATATAGGTTAAAAGATGGCTCATCAATTGAAAATGAAGCTTCGCAAGCTATAAAAACTATGGAAAGATATAAATCTGTTTTGGATAGAGCGTTAGCAAATTTAACTAGTCTTGAGTTAGATAATATAGCAACTCTTTATGATGTAGCAACAGCTCTTCAAAGATTTGAAATGCTTAGAAGAATTGGTGATGAAGTAAATAGTTGTGTAGTTGAGTTAGGAGTAGAAGGAAGACTTTTAAATTTACAATTTCAAGATTTAAATCAAGATATAGAAGAAGATGAATATGACTTAATAAGAGATTATATGGAAGAAGATAGAGATTATAAAGATGTAAAAGAAAAGATGAAAGCTTTAGACGATGAAGAGTTATTAGAAGTAGAGAATTTCTCTCATGCTCTTGGTTATGGAAAGAGTTATAGTCTTTTAGATAATGAAGTTAGCCCTAAAGGATATAGACTTTTAGGAAGAATTAGTAAATTGACTAAAAAAGATATTGAAAAACTTATAAATAAATATAATAGTATATCTAAGCTTCAAGATGTCCCTGATGAAGAGTTATCAGATATGAAGATAAGCAAAGTAAAAATAAAAGCACTTAAAAGTGGTTTAAAAAGATTGAAATTAACTGTTGAATTAGAAAAAGTTTAGATAGTATGCAGATTAAGAGGAATGAAATTTATAAAAATTCCTCTTTTTTATTTTTATAATTTTATAACTTATATCAAATAATAAATGTTAAAATAAATACCTAAAAATATTATTTTTAAATCAAATTCATAACAATATGAAAAAAAATCATATACTATTGAGAAAAAATATGATAGAATTAAGTTAGTTGGATAATATAAAAATATATAATATATAGAGTTTTTTGAGATAATAAAAGGAGAGTGTAGATATGTCAACATTTGAAAAAGAGTATCAAGAAAAATTAGTATCAGCAGAAAAAGCAGCAGAGATAGTAAAATCTGGGGATTTTGTAGATTATGGTTGGTGTGTAACTACTACAGTAGCTTTTGATAAAGCTTTAGCTAAAAGAATGCCAGAATTAACAGATATTAACTTAAGAGGTGGAATTCTTTTATGGGAACCAGAAGTTTTTAAAATAGAAAATCCAGAAAAACATTTTACTTGGAATTCATGGCATTCAAGTGGATTAGAAAGGAAATTAATATCAAAAGGTTTAGGTTTCTATATGCCTTTAAGATATTCAGAAATGCCAAGATATTATAGAGATGGTGGGGCAAAAGTAGATGTGGCGGTTATGCAAGTTACTCCAATGGATGAAGCAGGGTACTTCAACTTCAGTGTAAGCCCTTCTCATATGATGGCAGTTTGTGAAGTAGCTAAAAAAGTTATAGTAGAGGTAAATAAAAATCTTCCAGTATGTCAAGGAGGATTTGAGCATGCTATCCATATTTCAAAAGTGGATATGATAATCGAAGGAGATAATCCAATGCCAGCTATTTTACCAGCACCTACTCCATCAGAAGTAGATATGAAAGTAGCTGAGCTAATAGTAGAAGAATTAAAAGATGGATGTTGTATTCAATTAGGAATAGGAGCAATGCCAACTGCTGTTGGATCTTTAATAGCTAAATCTAATTTAAAAGATTTAAGTGTACATTCAGAAATGTATGTTGACTCATTTGTAGAAATGGCTAAAGCTGGAAAAGTAACAGGAGCTCATAAAAACTCTAATAGATTTAGACAAGTATTTACATTTGCTGCTGGTGGAAAAGAGATGTATGAGTATTTAAATAATAACCCAGAGATAATGGCAGCACCAGTAGATTATGTAAATGATATTAGAACTATCTCTTCAATAGATAACTTTATATCTATTAATAATGCTGTTGATATAGACTTATTTGGACAAGTAAATGCTGAAAGTGCTGGTCCTAAACATATAAGTGGAGCTGGAGGACAGCTTGACTTCGTACTAGGAGGTTATCTATCTAAAGGAGGAAAAAGCTTTATCTGCTTATCATCTACATTCAAAACAAAAGATGGTCAATTAAAATCAAGAATAAGACCTACATTACAAGAAGGATCTATAGTAACTGATACAAGAGCTAATGTACAATATGTTGTAACAGAATATGGAAAAGTTAATTTAAAAGGAAAGAGTGCTTTTGAAAGAGCTAAATTATTAATAAGTATAGCTCATCCAGATTTTAGAGAAGAGTTAAAAGAAGAAGCTAGAAAATTAGGAATTTGGAAAGATTAAAAAATATGGAGGACTGTTAAGTCAGTCCTCCATATTTAATTAAATTAATACATATTTTCAGAGTTTTCCCCTTTGATGATTTTTACTATTCTACTTGTACCTAGTCTATCAGCACCTAATTCCATAAACTTAGCAGCATCATCTAATGAAGAAATTCCACCAGCAGCTTTTATTTTTACATCTTTTCCTACATATTTTTTCATTAAAGCTATGTCATTAAATGTAGCTCCACCAGTTGAAAATCCAGTAGAAGTTTTAATATATTCTGCTCCTGATTTAGTAACTATTTCACACATTTTTATTTTCTCTTCTTCAGTTAAAAGACAAGTTTCAATAATCACTTTTAATATTTTACCATTACAAGCTTTATGAATATCTTTAATCTCTTCTAAGATTGCATCAAAATTTTCATTTTTTACATCAGTAATATTGATAACCATGTCTATTTCATCAGCACCATTTTTAATAGCATCTTCAGTTTCAAAAATTTTTACAGCAGTTGTAGAATAACCATTAGGGAAACCAATTACTGTACAAATAGGTAGCTTATCTCCTACATATTCTTTAGCTTTTTTTACATAAGAAGCTGGAATACAAGCAGAAGCAACATTATATTTTATTCCATCATCAAGAATTTGTTTTATATCTTCCCAAGTAGCATTTTGAGTTAAAAGTGTGTGGTCAACAGCACTTAATATTTTATTTCTATCCATATACATATCCTCTCTTAATTTATTTTATCTAAAATAGAGTATCCAATAGTATCTTGAGGCATTGTTAGTCCAAAGTTATCAACTATTGTTGCTCCTATTACAGCAAAGGTATCAAATTCTCCTAAATTTCCATTTTCTTTAAAAGATGGAGAATAAGCTATAAAAGGCACTTGTTCTCTAGTGTGATCAGTTCCAGTATAAGTAGGATCATTTCCATGATCAGCTGTCAATATTAATAGATCATCTTCTCTCAACTTAGAAAGAAGTACTCCTAAATTTTTATCAAATTTTTCTATCTCCTCAGCATAACCTTGCGGATTTCTTCTGTGTCCCCATAAAGCATCAAAATCTACTAAATTTACAAAACAAAGACCTATAAAATCTTTATTGGCTATTTCAATAGTTTGTTCCATTCCATGAACAGAACTTTTTGATTTATGAGACTCAGTAACTCCCTCTCCATCAAATATATCATTAATTTTTCCAACAGAAATTACATCTAGTCCAGCATTTTTTAAAACATTAAGAGCAGTATCTCCATAAGGTTTTAAAGCATAATCATGTCTATTACTTGTTCTTTTGAATTCTCCTTTTTTTTCACCTATATATGGTCTAGCTATTATTCTCCCGACTTTCCATTCATCTTTCATAGTAAGTTCTCTAGCTATTTCACAATATTTATAAAGATTATCTAATCCCATATATTTTTCATGTCCACAGATTTGTAAAACTGAGTCAGCACTGGTATAAACTATCATGTCTCCTGTAGCTATCTCATGTTCTCCATATTCATCAAGTATTTCTGTACCACTAGCAGATTTATTTCCAACTACTTTACGTCCACATTTAGCTTCAAGTTCATCTATTAATTCTTTTGGAAAACCTGTATCAGTAAAAGTTTGGAAAGGTTTTTGTATATTTAGTCCCATCATCTCCCAATGTCCAGTCATAGTATCTTTTCCAACACTAGTTTCATTAAGAGCAGCAAAATATCCTAATGGTTTTTCTACTGTATTTACATTTTTAATAGGATGTAGATTAGCTAATCCTAATTTTTGCAGATTTGGAATATTAAGAGAAGAAACAGATTTAGCAATATTACCAAGTGTATCTACTCCTATATCTCCAAATTTTTCAGAATCTTTCATAGCTCCAATTCCTAATGAATCTAATACTATTGTAAAAATTCTTTTGTATTTTTTCATATTAATCTCCTTTTTAGTCAATAAAAGTTTCTAGAGCTATTTCCATCATCTTAGTGAAAGCAGTTTGTCTTTCTTCAGGAGTTGTAACTTTATGAGAAGTGAAAGAATCAGATATAGTTAAGAGACAAGCTGCTTTTTTACCTAAAACTTTAGCATTATGGAATAGAGCAAAGCTCTCCATCTCTACACATGTACAACCATGTTTTGCAAAATGCTCTTTATAGCTATCTACATTTGGCTCTGTATAGAATACATCACTTGAATGAATTTTTTCAACATGTAAAGGAATACCTAATTTTTTAGCAGTTGCTATAATTTTTTCATTTAATTCTTTATCTGGGTATGTAGTATCACTTTCATATCCATTTTGAGTATGAGCAAAAGTTGATTGACTCCAAGCTGATTCAGCTAAGACAACATCGTATACATCTAACTTATCAACATATGCTCCAGCTGAACCAACACGTACAATATTTTCTACTCCATATACTTTAAATAACTCATAAGAGTATATTCCTATTGATGGCATTCCCATTCCAGAAGCCATAACAGTAATTTCCTTTCCTTTATATGTTCCAGTATAGGCAAGCATATTTCTAACAGAGTTAACTTGTTTTATATTTTTTAAAAATGTTTCAGCTATAAATTTTGCTCTTAAAGGATCTCCAGGCATTAAAACATTTTTTGCAATTTCTCCGATTTTAGCATTATTATGTGGTGTCATATTAATATATCCTCCTATTATTTTAAATCATTACTTGTAAAAGAAAAAGGTAAAAGTTCAACAATATTTGTGATCATAGCTTGAGAATTTGTATTAGCAATAATTATAGGGGTATCCTTTTTTAAAAGCTCAACTATAACTTGTCTACATGCTCCGCAAGGACTTCCTAAAGTGTTCCCTCTAGTTACTAGAGCCATAGATTCAATGTCATCTTGTCTATACCCTAAAGAATATACATGAAATAGAGCACTTCTTTCAGCACAATTAGTAAGCCCATAAGAAGCGTTTTCTATATTAGCTCCAACATGATATTTTCCATCTTTAGTTTTTACACAAGCTCCAACATGGTATTTTGAATAAGGTGCATAAGCTTTTTCCATTACCTCAAAAGCTCTATCTAGAATATCTTTATATTGTTCAAATATTTTTTGCATAAATACCTCCTTCTAGTAATAATTGAGGTTGAAAATCAACCTCAATATATTATAACATAAATTTATATAATTGTGATAAATCCAACAATCATAGCACTTAAAATACTTACAGCAAAACCACCTATCATAGCTTTGAAAGCAAGTCTAGCAAGTACAGGTCTTTTGTCAGGACAAAGTATAGATATTCCAGAAATACAAATTCCCATACTAGAAACATTAGCAAACCCAGCCATAGCAATACTTAACATAATTCCTGTTCTATAATCTAAAGAAGCAAGGTGTTGACCTAAATTTTGAAAAGCAACAAATTCATTTAAAACTAATTTAAATCCAAGTAATTCTCCAGCATACAAGATATTTTCACCTTCTAATCCCATAAAGAAACCAAATGGAGAGAATATATATGCGAAAATTTTCTCAAGGCTTAATCCAGCAACTCCTAATATACCATTTACAAGAGAAACAATAGAGATAAATGCTACAAGAGAAGCAGCAATGGCAATAACAGCTTGGATACCGTTTACAGCTCCTTCTGTAACAGCTGATATAATATTTTCATGATGTCCTTTTCTATCCATACTTACATTTTCAATTACTTTAGCATGCTCTGTTTCAGGTAAAAGAATTTTTGAGATAGCAATACTTCCAAAAGGAACAAGAGCTGAAGCTGTAAGTAGATACTCCATAGGAATACCTAAAGCAGTATATCCTCCAATTATTGTAGCAGACATACTTCCCATTCCAGAAACTAAAACTACCATTATTTCACTTTGAGTCATATTTCCTAAGTATTTACTAACAAGAATAGGACTTTCAGTTTGTCCTAGAAACATATTAGCAACAGCAACAAAGCTTTCAACTTGAGTAGTTCCTAAGATTTTCCCTACTACTTTACCAATAACTTTAACAATAGCTCCTAATATTCCAAGATAGAAAAGAGCAGCTACTAGAGCTGATAGGAATATTATGTTTCCAAGAGCACCTATTATAAATATGAAACCAGTAGCTTGACTAGGGTCTGCTAAACTACCAAATACAAATGATAATCCATTAAATCCATAACTAAGAATTTTTGTAACTACATCAGAAAGCTTAGATACTACAATTCTTCCAAAAGGAAACTTTACTAGAAGAAAAGCTAGAATAAATTGAACAATTAAAGCTTTTACAACAATAGAAATTTTTACTTCCTTTTTGTGTGAAGATATAAGATACAATAGACCTAATAGTAAAACTATACCAATTAAAATTATTATCCCTTTCATCATTCCTCCGATTTATTTAATTAAAATTATAAAAGACCAGATTCTTTATCTTGTTTAATTAAGTTACGAATAGCTTGAACTGTAACTTCAATAGCAGCCTCTGTATCATGAACAACGGGGTTTTCTAGTCCTAATTTTTCTCTTTCTTGGTTAGCAACAACTAAAAAAGATGAACCTACACGAACTCTTAAATAATCTCCAACAACAAATAAAGCAGCAGATTCCATTTCAGAAGCTTTACATCCTAGACGCACCCAAGCATTCCATTTGTTCACTAGTTCATAATCTACGGGTTTTGTTTCAGGCTCATGTTGTCCATAAAAAGCATCCTTACATTGAACAATTCCAACATGATATTTTTTATTTAAATCTTTAGCAGCTTGAACAAGTGCATTAGTAATTTCGAGATTAGCAACAGCAGGAAATTCTATAGGTGCATATTCTTTACTAGTTCCTTCCATACGAATGGCTCCAGTAGCAATGACTAAATCGCCTCCCATTATATCTGTTTGCATACCACCGCAAGTTCCAACTCTTAAGAAAGTATCAGCTCCAACTCTTACTAACTCTTCAAGAGCTATAGAAGCAGATGGACCTCCAATTCCAGTAGAAGTAACACTTACTTTAACACCGTCTAAATAACCAGTATATGTAACATATTCTCTACTATCTGCAATAAGTTTAGCATCATCAAAATGTCTTGCTATTTTCTCACAACGTTTAGGATCCCCAGGTAAAATTACATATTTACCTACATCTCCCTTTCTTAATCCAATATGATATTGTAATCCTTCTTCAGCATATTTCATAAACAAAACCTCCTAAACAAATTCTATGATGTCTATCAAGTTGTATATTTTATAAATAAAATATATCATATCTACTAAAAAGTGTCAATTATTAAATTAATTTTTTAGTATAATGAGATGTCTATTAAACGTGAGATATATATCAAAATATGAAAAAAAGGTAATTATGATTAAATTAATATAAATATTTATTTTTTGATAAAAGTGTGATAAAATAGAAGTGAAATTCATAGTAAGAATAAAATATTAGTCATAAAGTAATATTAGGAGGAGTTTTATGAAAAATAAATTAGCTATATTAGGAGCTTTAGTTGTCTTAGCTCAAGGAGCATTAGCTGGGAATATAGGGATAGGATATGGTGTCACTACACCAATATATCATAATGATAAGAATGACTATGTTTTACCAATAGTAGATTTAGAGTATGAAAAGTTTTTTCTAAAAGGTGGAAGTACTTATGGATTATCATTGGGATATAAAGTTATCGAAGAAGATAACTATGTGCTATCTCTTTATGGAATGCCATTTGGTGGATATGAAGTAAAAAATAGTGATATGAAATCAGGGTATAAAGGAATTGATGATAGAGATACTCATCTTATGGGAGGAGTAGAATTAGCTTATTACCCAGGATTTTATGAGCTAGAAACAAAAGTGGCTGCTGAGTATGGAGAAGAGGGAGGACATTTTAATTTTAGTATCAGTAGACCTTATCAAGTTACATCTAATTTAACATTAGTTCCTGCAATAAATTATGTATATTATGATTCTAACTTTGTAGATTATTATTTTGGAATTGATTCTAATGAGGTCAATGGTGATAAAATAACAAAAACATATAGTGGAGAAGCAGCATATAGAATAGGGATAGGAATTTTAGGAAATTATAGAATAAATGATGCAATTTCTTTAATGGGATTTACAGGAGTTACAAAGTTATCTAAGGAGATTTCTAATTCTCCAATAGTTGATAATGATGTAATTTATATTTTTGGTACAGGAGTAATTTATACATTCTAAAATATAATATAAACGATAATTACTTAGAGATAGCTTTAATTAAAAATTTTAGCTATCTTTTTTAATAACACAAGCTAAAAAAAATCTTTATATAATAAAAAATTATGATATAATATATTAGGGACTCTTTAAGTAGGGAGGTTGAAATTAATTGGACAAAAATATTTTAAAAGCAGAAATTTTTAATCAACTTGAGATGGAAGATTTATTAAAAAAAGAAGAGAGTGTAAGAATGACTCTTCTAATGAATCCTAATGATATAGATATGTTGAGTGAATTAGCTATTTTATTATATCATAAAGGAGATTATTCAAGTGCAATAAAGATATATAAAAAAGTTGTAGATTACAAAGAAGATAAAGCAGAAAGTTTCGCCTTTTTAGGTCATCTTTATTATGAAAATGAAGAGTATTTAAAAGCTATTAGATATTTTGAAAAAGCTTTAGAGATAGATAAAAATTATATTGAAAAGAAAGATATCTATTTTTATTTAGGACAGAGTTATTTTAGAACAGAAAATTATTCAGAAGCTGTAAATGACTATAAAAATTCTTTAAATTTAGAAAAAAATGATGAAAAAAAAGCAGAAATATATTATAATATAGGAATGGCATATAATAAACTTGGAGATAATGAGCAAGCTGTAAATTATCTGACTTATGTAAGACAAAATTATAAAAATTCACCTTGGAGTGTAAAGAGCAGTTTATATTTATTACAGCAAATGCAACAATATCCACAAAATTAACATTTAAACAAAAAATTTAAATAAAAGGAGAGAAACCGATGGAGAGATATTTTGATAGGATAGCTAATGATGCTCTTGTTATGGAAAAATGGAAAAGAGTAGAAGAGCTAAAAGAGATGGGAATAAAACCATTTGGAGAAAAATTTGATAAGAAAAACATGATAGGAGATGTATTAACTCACACTCCAGAAGAGGAATTAACATTTAAAACTGCTGGAAGAATAATGGCATATAGAGGAAAAGGAAAGACAGCTTTCGTACATATTGAAGATATAAGCGGAAGAGTTCAAGTTTACTTAAGACAAGATGAGCTTGGAGAAGAGAACTATGCTCTTGTTAAAAAAATAGGAGTAGGAGATATAATAGGAGTAGAGGGAACACTTTTCCTTACTTCGACAGGGGAATTAACTATAAGAGCTTCAGTAGTTACTTTACTTTGTAAAAACATCAGATCGTTACCTGAAAAATTCCACGGACTTACTGATGTAGAAACTAGATATAGAAAAAGATATGTAGATCTTATAATGAATAAAGATGTAAGAGACACATTTGTAAAAAGAACTAAAATTATATCTGGAATTAGAAGAATATTAGATGGAAAAGGATTCTTAGAGGTTGAAACTCCATTAATGCACCCAATTTTAGGAGGAGCAGCAGCAAGACCATTTATTACTCACCATAATACTCTTGATATAGACTTATATATGAGAATAGCTCCAGAGTTATATTTAAAAAGATTAATAGTTGGAGGAATGGAAAGAGTATATGAGTTAGGAAGAAACTTCAGAAATGAAGGAATGAGTACTAGACATAACCCAGAGTTTACTATGATTGAGTTATACCAATCATATGCTGATTATAGAGATATGATGGACTTAGCTGAAGAGATAATCAGTACTCTAGCTAAAGATGTATTAGGAACATCAACTATTACTTATAATGGAAAAGAGATAGTATTAGAGAACTTCAAGAGAATACATATGGTAGACTTAATAAAAGAAGTTACTGGTGTTGACTTCTGGAATAAAGATATCACTTTTGAAGAAGCAAAAGCTTTAGCAAAAGAGCATCATGTAGAAGTACCTGAGCATATGAATACAGTTGGACATATCATCAACCAATTCTTTGAAGAGAAATGTGAAGAAACAATAGTTCAACCTACATTTGTATATGGACATCCAGTAGAAATTTCTCCACTTGCTAAGAGAAATGAAGAGGATCCAAGATTTACAGATAGATTTGAGCTATTTATAGATGCTAGAGAGTATGCTAACGCTTTCTCTGAGTTACAAGACCCAGCTGACCAAAGAGGAAGATTTGAAGCTCAAGTTGAAGAAGCTGAAAGAGGAAATGATGAGGCTACTCCTGTAATAGATGATGATTTCGTAGAGGCATTAGAGTATGGACTTCCACCTACAGGAGGAATGGGAATAGGAATAGACAGACTTATTATGTTATTAACTAACTCTGAATCTATTAGAGATGTATTATACTTCCCACAAATGAAACCAAGAGATTAATTAACTAACTATAAAAATCAAGAATGGTGAAGATTAAAAAGAATAAATAGAGCAAGTCGGTAAAAACGAATACTAAAAAACACAACTGTTTGAGTGAAACGAGTTTTGTGTTTTTAGTGAGTTGAGCCATACTTGCTCTTTACTCTTTGAACGAGAACCATTCTTGAATTGTTATTCAAGGAGCAAAAATGATTAGAGAATTCTTACTAATATTTGTTATAAACTATATAGGGGTAATATTAACAGAGGTTTTTCACTTACCAATTCCTGGAACAATCAGTGGAATGTTATTACTATTTGCTTTATTGTATTTTAAAATTTTAAAACTTTCTCATATAGAAAATGCAGGGAATTTTTTACTTTTGAATATGACAATATTCTTTCTTCCTCCTTCAGTAAGCTTGCTAGAGAGTATGTATCTATTGAAAACAGGTTTATTTAAAATACTGTTCTTAGTAATTTTTTCGACATTGATAACAATGGTAATTACAGCTTTAACTGTGCAATATTTAATTGAAAGAGGAGAGAGAAAATAATGGAAGGAATAACAAATAATCCACTTTTTGGTGTAATAATAAGTTTAATAGCTTTTGAAATAGGGAAATTTATTTTTAATAAGACAAAATTAGCAATATTTAATCCATTACTTATTGCTACAATAATTGTTATGGGATTTTTAAACTTTTTTCATATTACTGTAGTAGATTATATGTTGGGAGGAAATTTGATAGTTTTCTTTTTAGCACCAGCTACTGTGGTTTTAGCTATTCCACTATTTCAGCAGATAGACTTATTAAAGAAACATTTCATTCCTATTATAGGAGGAGGAATTGTAGGAGCAGTAGTGGCTATACTCTCTGTGATAATATTGGGGAAGTTATTGGGAATAGACCATCAACTATTAGTATCTTTTATGCCTAAATCTATAACCACTCCAATAGGAATAGAACTTTCAAAAATGTTAGGAGGAATTCCTTCAATAACTGTTTTTGCAATAATTATAACAGGGATTACAGGAAATGTAACAGCTCCTTTTATATATTCTATTTTTAGAATAAAAAACCCTATTGCAAAAGGATTAGGACTTGGAATATCAAGTCACGCAGTAGGAACAAGTAGAGCTATTGAGATGGGAAAAGTAGAGGGAGCTATGAGTGCACTATCAATAGTAATAGCAGGGATACTTACAATTATCTTAGCTCCAATTTTAAATATGTTTTTATAAAAAATAGAGGCAGTTGCAAATTCTTAAATTGAAATCAAAAAATAAAAATATTTAATAATATAAAAGGAAAAAAGTTTACTT
>OGEW01000185.1_pt1 | contig 25801 bp, 19 predicted proteins | sample 1570781 | NCBI WGS metagenome assembly OGEW01 (sample SAMEA2582047, study PRJEB24529) | metagenome | biome: Human gut stool | place: China | collected 2011 | reverse complement strand
TATCACTCAGGATCCGATTGGGCTGAAGGGGGGATGGAATTTTTATCAGTATCCGTTGAATCCAGTTACGAATACAGATCCTCTGGGGTTAGAAGTTTTTCCTAGACCATTCCCCTTGCCAATTCCATGGCCCAAAAGCCCTGCACAGCAGCAAGCAGATGATAATGCTGCAAAAGCATTGACAAAATGGTGGAACGATACAGCATCACAAAGAATATTTGACTCTCTAATATTGAATAATCCGGGACTAGCATTAGATATAACAATGATAGCTTCTCGTGGAAATGTTGCAGACACAGGGATAACTGATCGTGTCAATGACATAATAAATGACAGATTCTGGAGTGATGGGAAAAAACCCGACAGATGTGACGTACTTCAGGAACTAATTGATTGTGGTGATATTAGTGCTAAAGATGCAAAAAGCACACAGAAAGCCTGGAATTGTCGTCACTCCAGACAGTCAAACGATAAAAAAAGATAGCCCTTGTGGAGGTTCCTGCAATGTCAAATACATACCAGAAAAGAAAGGCAAGTAAAGAGTATGGTTTATATAATAAATGTAAGAAACTAAATGATGATGAATTATTTCGCTTACTTGATGATCGCAATTCCTTGAAAAGGATTTCATCTGCCAGAGTATTACAGTTAAGAGGTGGGCAAGACGCTGTTAGATTGGCAATTGAGTTCTGCTCTGATAAAAATTATATCCGTAGAGATATCGGAGCATTTATACTCGGGCAAATAAAAATTTGCAAAAAATGCGAAGATAATGTTTTTAATATTTTGAACAATATGGCATTGAATGATAAGAGCGCTTGCGTTCGAGCTACGGCAATCGAGTCAACGGCTCAGCGATGCAAGAAAAACCCAATTTATTCACCTAAAATAGTAGAACAATCTCAAATTACTGCTTTTGATAAATCGACTAATGTCAGACGTGCTACAGCATTTGCTATTTCTGTTATCAATGATAAAGCAACAATTCCACTATTGATTAATCTGTTAAAAGATCCAAATGGAGATGTCAGAAACTGGGCCGCATTTGCAATAAATATCAATAAATATGATAATAGTGATATTAGGGATTGTTTTGTGGAGATGCTTCAGGATAAAAATGAGGAAGTCCGTATTGAAGCAATAATCGGACTTTCCTACAGAAAAGATAAAAGGGTTTTATCTGTTTTATGCGATGAGTTAAAAAAAAATACTGTTTATGATGATATCATTGAAGCTGCGGGTGAATTAGGTGATAAAACGCTGCTTCCTGTTTTAGATACTATGTTGTACAAGTTTGATGACAATGAAATTATAACTTCCGCTATTGATAAGCTGAAGCGTTCATAGCGTGAGTTGCCTATGCACAGTGGGGGATTCCCGCCGGCACGGTGCAGATGCTCGACCGGCTGGAAAGTGAAATCCTGGCTGACCGGGTGAGTGAGGAAAGCCGCCGCTGGCTGGCATCGTGCGGCCTGACGGTGGAGCAGATGCAAAACCAGATGGACCCGGTGTACACGCCGGCGCGAAAAATCCACCTGTACCACTGCGACCATCGCGGCCTGCCGCTGGCGCTCATCAGCACGGAAGGGGCAACAGCGTGGTGCGCAGAATATGATGAATGGGGCAACCTGCTGAGTGATGAGAACCCGCATCATCTGCAGCAGCTCATTCGCCTGCCGGGTCAGCAGTATGATGAGGAGTCCGGCCTGTATTACAACCGCCACCGCTATTATGACCCGCTGCAGGGGCGGTATATCACTCAGGATCCGATTGGGCTGAAGGGGGGATGGAATTTTTATCAGTATCCGTTGAATCCGGTCATAAATGTAGATCCGCAAGGTTTGGTTGATATAAATTTATACCCCGAAAGTGATCTTATCCATTCTGTAGCTGATGAGATTAATATCCCAGGCGTTTTCACAATCGGGGGGCATGGTACCCCCACATCTATTGAATCCGCAACGCGCAGTATCATGACAGCTAAAGATCTAGCATATCTAATTAAATTTGATGGGAATTATAAAGATGGGATGACAGTTTGGTTATTTTCTTGTAATACAGGTAAAGGACAAAATTCATTTGCTAGCCAATTAGCTAAAGAGTTACATACAAATGTAATAGGACCTGACACGCTATGGACGTGGTGGGGGCGAGGAACTAATGGTAAGTTAAAAATGGATACAGTGCTAACAGCACCAACGAACCTTAATTCAAATAAGGATCTAATGGCTATAACAACAAAAGACCTTGGTAATTGGATAACATATGGGCCATCTGGGCACCCCATTTCTAATATGCAAGGTACGCCAGAAAAACCCAGTGATATAAGATAGGTTGTAGATGTATGAAAGCATGCTTGTTACTATTTTTTTATTTTTCTCTTATTGGTCAATTGCATGGTGCTGATGTGAAAATAAAAGAAAACGAAAGTGTGATGGGATCTACAGCAATGACCTATGATTTAAGTGAAGAAAAGCTGATGAAACTGAAGTATAAATCACAACATGGTGATTCAGAGGCATCATTTCGACTATATCAATATTACTGCTTTACTAAAAATAATATTGATAAACAATTGCGATTCTTGGAAAGATCAGCATCTCAGGGGAATGTTACAGCGCAGTTTAATTATGGGGTCTTTTTATCAGATACAAATCCAACATTATCAGAATATTATAATTTGAATAGAGCTATTTATTGGATGGAATTCGCTGTAAATAACGGTAATATTGATGCAAAGAGCAAACTTCAAGAGCTCAAAAAGCTAAAGCGAATGGATAGAAGGAAGAATAAGGAGAATCCGTAAAAGCAATAGTTCATCAGACTACCGCAGCAGTAGTATGATGATGAATCAGGGCTGTACTATAACTATTATCGGTAACATTAACCGCAGCAGGGGCGGTATAACACTCAGGCTCCGATTGGGCTGGAAGGTAGGTGGAATTTTTATCAGTATCCGTTGAACCCGATTTCTGGAATCGATCCCCTTGGGATTAGCCACCTGTTTATACAGCATAACTTTAGGTATGCTTTCGTGTGTTTCAGATATACCATGTGATGATAATTTTTATGATGTGCTTAGTATTCCAGTCGTTTCTGGTAATAATATGCAATGTAAAAATAATCCCCGTTGTACACATTTATAAATAGATGGCCAATACCTCAAGGCCTATGGAGTTGGAATGTTAATGACCCGGGAGCAAGCAATAGAAAACCTGACGGCATACGATTAGTACCGTCAGTTAATACAGGAACTTATAATCGCAATGGATTTTCAATACATAGTTGTTTAAACGCTTTTGGTCCGTCTTTAGGACCTCGATTCTGTTCCGAGGGTTGTATAACTGGTTTATCTAATGACATGCAAAAATTAAATGAGTTAATATTTTCAGAGCCAGATAGCACATTAACAGTTACGGACTAAAAAATATGGCAAGGTTATTAACAATTGTATTTTTTTTCTCTATTTCTGCGAGTGCAGTTACTGCAAGACAATTTCAGAGAGAGTTAGATTTGGCAGACAAAGCAATATTATGGGCACTAATATCAGCCAGTACTAAAGAGGGACGAAAAGCGTGTTCACTAAGCTATTTTGCCTGTAAGGCCGCAGAGGCTGAACTCGGACTGGCATATATGGCTGCGAATGATAACAAGGAATTTCTCACATCCTTATCTAATATAATGAGGTACAAAATAGATGCTGGACTTTCCGAATCCTATACATGCTATTTATTAAGTAAGGGAAAGATCATAAGACCATATCTGAAAAATCTAAATCCACTCCAACTTGCCGCTGATTGCATTGAAACAGTAAATAAAATAAAAGAATAAAAAAATCATTGATATAAATTCAGTTAATATTTGTAGTGATGATAAAAATATAAAACTGAGAGTTAATAGTACTATTATGGCCATTGATGATTCTATAAAGTGCATCGATGAATGATAACTTAATTTTATTTAAAAATATATTAATAACTCACTCTCCAGGAGTTTTTTTAACTTAGTTTTATAATGAATACGATAATTAAAAGTGAAGAAGAAAATAGTTGTATACATATATTCCATGACCCTACATTGTGATCTATAGATTAAATATTTTTTAAATGTGACTGTCATCCTTCAGATAATAAAGCCATCATCGCAATAGTTGGAAAAGCACTCCTGCTCTTTTTTGATTAGAGCCGTCGCAGGAGGAACAACTCATATCATCATTGCGATCTCGACGATGTATAGTCTCATCCTGCGGCAGAACAAGACGGATAAAAAATCCAATGAGAGCACACTCATCCAGAACTTATTAACATAATGAATATTAAAGAAAAATCATCGCAGCTAATGAAGTAATATGCAAAAATAATTAGTCCTTACAAGGAGCAAAGTTCCATAATCTCCCCCCTCCCCCTCAATGATCCAAATAAAGATAATGCATCCAGCTGGTCATTCTTAGCAGCACTTTCCGCATCACCGAAACATGGCTGAAATGGTCGGAGTAAACCGCCACCTGGGCGTAGATGCCGTCGGGTAAGGCATCGATATCATCGTTAGGGTCCAGTTCAATGGTTCCCAGCACACCGTCCGTGCCGGGCACGACCGTTAATGATTGCAATACCCCCTGCGCCTGATAAGAACCGCCTGGCACGACAGGTAAAATACTGGTCAGTTTGCCGTGGAACACCTGCCCAGGTAGCGCGTTAAACACCACTTCTGCATCATCACCAGGTTTCAGACGTAACAGCGAGTTTTGCCGAAATTGGGCGACAATTTGCCGTTTTTGCTCGGGGATGAAAACCATCACCGGACGCAACGGCAAGGCAGCTGTGTATGTGCCTGGGCGGATCAGTACCTGAGTGACGTAGCCATTGCTTGGTGCGCGAATGACAGTCTGCTCAAGATTATATTTTGCTTCAGTAAGTTGCGCTCTTAAGCTCACAATCTGCGATTGCTCGCCGTTAACCATACTGTCGAGCTGGCTCTGGATCTGCGCCTGCTCCGCCACCGAGCCTTTCACCAGCGCATCCTGCGCGAGGAAATTTTGCCGCGCATCGTCGATGTCACGTTCCGAGAACTGATTCACCGCCGCCTGGCTGCCTTTCAGATAACGTTGATAATTTTTAAACAGACGGTCGCGCTCCGCTGAAACCTGGGTGGTGTTGGCCTGCGCTTCTGTGAGCTGCGCGCGCAGAGTCTTTATATTATGCGTCGCCGTCATCAGGTCAGCCTGAAGCCTGTCAACTCGCGCCTGGTAACGAACCGGGTCGAGCTTAAAAAGCACCTCGCCCTTTTGAATAAGCTGATTATTCTTGTCAGTGACTTCAGTAACAATTCCCGTCACCTGTGGCGTGATGGGGATCGCTATCACTGCCTTTTGCGCGGTAAAAGTGTAAGGGTGGTTGTAGTTCATCAACAAAATCAAACCACTCACCAGAAACACGCCACCCAGCGCCGCCGTCGCCAGCGTCCACTGATTCACCGGAATACGAAAGATTTTAAAGACCGCCCACGCCAGCGCCACGTAAGTTAAAACAATCAATAGATCCATAATTAGATCTCCGGGAACGTGGAATAGTCAGTCTTTTTCTCGGCGGCGAGTTGATGCTCCAGCCGGGAAATTCGGTCAGAAAGTGCGGCGATTTCCGGGTCAGTCGCTTTCTCCTGCGACGCAACATGTGACTGCATGCCCCACCCGCGCTCCGGTTGATAGAGCGTCGCCCAGATCCACAGGAACGGCCAGATAACATGCAGAGCAAACAGGCTCACCCAGCCCGCCGTATGAATAGCGTCGGCATGGGGATGGTTGCGCTTTTTGGCAATCAGATAAGGGATGTCATGTATCGCGATGATTCCATAAAAAATCACCAGAAAGACGAAGATCAGCACTCCCAACGCGAAATAGTTTAGAAACATATCTGCCTCGGATTCACGTTTATCAGTGTTGTTTTTGGGCTGGCAGCCAGAAGGGAGTCAGGCTGATATTTTGACAATAATCCGGGTTCGCGATTCTCGCCATAACACCAAAGAATAATTTTTAGAGGTGATGAGTTGCTTAGTTACATAACGATTGTATGACGAAGGCATAACATGCTGTAGATCACATCAGGTGAACGCCGTAAGAAAATATCTTGTGATTCAGATCACAAAGATTCAACAAACCATCAAAACAAAAATGTGACATTACTCACATTTAAATGCCATTTTTAGCGAAAATCGCCGCCTTGTTGCTTTTTTACACAAGCGTTTTGTGATGAGCATCACGTCAATTACCTCTCTACCCCCTATATTTATGTGACTGATATCACACAAAAGGCCGTCGACTGGACAGTTAACCGATTCAGTGCCAGATTTCGCAGTATCTACAAGGTCCGGCTACCTCTGCCGCTACATTAACAAAAAACCTCGGGCTTCCAGCCTGCGCGACAGCAAACATAAGAAGGGGTGTTTTTATGTCATCCGATATTAAGATCAAAGTGCAAAGCTTTGGTCGTTTCCTCAGCAACATGGTGATGCCAAATATCGGCGCGTTTATCGCGTGGGGTATCATCACCGCATTATTTATTCCAACAGGGTGGTTACCGAACGAGACGCTGGCGAAGCTAGTCGGACCGATGATCACTTACCTCCTGCCGCTGCTGATCGGTTATACCGGTGGTAAGCTGGTAGGCGGCGAACGTGGCGGCGTAGTCGGTGCCATCACCACCATGGGCGTTATCGTCGGCGCAGACATGCCGATGTTCCTCGGTTCTATGATTGCAGGTCCGCTGGGCGGCTGGTGCATTAAGCACTTCGACCGCTGGGTAGACGGTAAGATCAAATCCGGTTTTGAGATGCTGGTGAATAACTTCTCCGCTGGCATCATCGGGATGATCCTCGCCATTCTGGCATTCCTCGGCATTGGCCCGATTGTTGAAGCCCTGTCCAAAATGCTGGCTGCGGGCGTTAACTTCATGGTTGTCCATGACATGCTGCCACTGGCATCTATCTTTGTTGAACCGGCGAAAATCCTGTTCCTCAACAACGCCATTAACCACGGTATCTTCTCGCCGCTGGGTATTCAGCAGTCCCATGAACTGGGTAAATCCATCTTCTTCCTGATTGAAGCTAACCCAGGTCCAGGTATGGGCGTGCTGCTGGCGTACATGTTCTTTGGTCGTGGTAGCGCTAAACAGTCTGCGGGCGGTGCGGCAATCATCCACTTCCTGGGTGGTATCCACGAAATCTACTTCCCGTATGTGCTGATGAATCCGCGTCTGATCCTCGCAGTCATCCTCGGCGGTATGACTGGCGTGTTCACGCTGACTATCCTGGGCGGTGGTCTGGTTTCTCCGGCATCTCCGGGTTCTATCCTTGCTGTACTGGCGATGACACCAAAAGGTGCTTACTTCGCTAACATCGCGGGTGTGTGTGCGGCGATGGCTGTCTCCTTCGTTGTCTCTGCTATTTTGCTGAAAACCAGCAAAGTGAAAGAAGAAGATGATATTGAAGCAGCAACTCGTCGTATGCAGGACATGAAAGCTGAGTCTAAAGGCGCATCTCCGCTGTCTGCTGGCGATGTGACTAACGACCTGAGCCACGTACGTAAAATCATCGTTGCCTGTGACGCCGGTATGGGTTCCAGTGCGATGGGCGCAGGCGTTCTGCGTAAGAAAATTCAGGATGCAGGTCTGTCGCAGATTTCTGTTACTAACAGCGCGATCAACAACCTGCCGCCAGATGTGGACCTCGTCATCACTCACCGTGACCTGACCGAACGCGCTATGCGCCAGGTTCCGCAGGCACAGCATATTTCGCTGACCAACTTCCTCGACAGCGGCCTGTACACCAGCCTGACCGAACGTCTGGTTGCTGCCCAACGCCACACGGCAAACGAAGAGAAAGTAAAAGACAGCCTGAAAGACAGCTTTGACGATTCCAGTGCTAACCTGTTCAAGCTAGGCGCGGAGAACATCTTCCTCGGTCGCAAAGCGGCAACCAAAGAAGAAGCGATTCGTTTTGCTGGCGAGCAGCTGGTGAAAGGCGGTTACGTTGAGCCGGAATACGTTCAGGCGATGCTGGATCGTGAAAAACTGACCCCGACTTATCTGGGTGAGTCTATCGCGGTGCCACACGGTACGGTTGAAGCGAAAGATCGCGTACTGAAAACGGGCGTCGTGTTCTGCCAGTACCCGGAAGGCGTGCGCTTCGGTGAAGAAGAAGATGACATTGCCCGTCTGGTGATTGGTATTGCTGCCCGTAACAACGAGCACATTCAGGTTATCACCAGCCTGACCAATGCACTGGATGATGAGTCCGTCATCGAGCGTCTGGCACACACCACCAGCGTGGATGAAGTGCTGGAACTGCTGGCAGGTCGTAAGTAATCCAATCCCACCCTCTCCACATGGAGAAGGTGGGGTTAATTGCCTGATGCGCTACGCTTATCAGGCCTACAGGATGCATCACAATTTGTTGAATTTGCACGTTCTTGTAGGCCGGATAAGGCGCTTACGCCGCATCCGGCGCTGCCCCTCTCCTCACGGAGAGGGTTTGGGTGAGGGAAAAGCCTCACCCCAGCCCTCTCGGGTAAAAACATTGATGAAGGTTAATACTATGAAAGCATTACATTTTGGCGCAGGTAATATCGGTCGTGGCTTTATCGGTAAACTGCTGGCAGACGCGGGTATCCAACTGACGTTTGCCGATGTCAATCAGGTGGTACTTGATGCCCTGAATGCCCGTCATAGCTATCAGGTACATGTGGTTGGTGAAACCGAGCAGGTAGATACCGTTTCCGGCGTCAATGCTGTCAGCAGCATTGGTGATGATGTCGTTGATCTGATTGCTCAGGTTGATTTAGTCACTACCGCCGTTGGCCCGGTTGTGCTGGAACGTATTGCTCCGGCAATCGCCAAAGGGCTGGTGAAACGTAAAGAACAAGGTAATGAATCCCCGCTGAACATCATCGCCTGTGAAAACATGGTACGCGGTACCACGCAGCTGAAAGGCCATGTGATGAACGCCCTGCCGGAAGACGCCAAAGCGTGGGTAGAAGAACACGTTGGCTTTGTCGATTCCGCCGTTGACCGCATCGTACCGCCTTCGGCTTCGGCAACTAACGATCCGCTGGAAGTGACGGTAGAAACTTTCAGCGAATGGATTGTCGATAAAACGCAGTTCAAAGGCGCACTGCCGAACATCCCAGGCATGGAGTTAACCGACAACCTGATGGCATTTGTCGAACGTAAACTCTTCACCCTGAACACGGGTCATGCTATAACCGCGTACCTCGGAAAACTGGCCGGTCATCAGACCATTCGTGACGCGATTCTCGACGAGAAAATCCGCGCGGTGGTAAAAGGTGCGATGGAAGAAAGTGGTGCAGTATTGATCAAGCGCTACGGCTTTGACGCTGACAAGCATGCGGCGTACATCCAGAAAATTCTCGGCCGTTTTGAGAACCCGTATCTGAAAGATGATGTAGAGCGCGTAGGCCGTCAGCCACTGCGTAAACTGAGTGCTGGCGACCGTCTGATCAAGCCACTGCTCGGTACGCTGGAATATGGTCTGCCACATAAAAACCTGATTGAAGGTATTGCCGCTGCAATGCACTTCCGCAGTGAAGATGATCCGCAGGCTCAGGAACTGGCAGCACTGATCGCTGACAAAGGTCCGCAGGCGGCGCTGGCACAGATTTCCGGTCTTGATGCCAACAGCGAGGTTGTATCCGAGGCGGTAACCGCTTATAAAGCAATGCAATAATGGTGGACCAGGCGCAGGACACCCTGCGCCCGAATAACAGATTGTCAGATATGCAGGCAACAATGGAACAAACCCAGGCCTTTGAAAACCGTGTGCTTGAGCGTCTGAATGCTGGCAAAACCGTGCGAAGCTTTCTGATCACCGCCGTCGAGCTCCTGACCGAGGCGGTAAATCTTCTGGTGCTTCAGGTATTCCGCAAAGACGATTACGCGGTGAAGTATGCTGTAGAACCGTTACTCGACGGCGATGGTCCGCTGGGCGATCTTTCTGTGCGTTTAAAACTCATTTACGGGTTGGGCGTCATTAACCGCCAGGAATACGAAGATGCGGAACTGCTGATGGCATTGCGTGAAGAGCTAAATCACGACGGCAACGAGTACGCCTTTACCGACGACGAAATCCTTGGACCCTTTGGTGAACTGCACTGCGTGGCGGCGTTACCACCGCCGCCACAGTTTGAACCAGCAGACTCCAGTTTGTATGCAATGCAAATTCTGCGCTATCAACAGGCTGTGCGATCAACAATGGTCCTTTCACTGACTGAGCTGATTTCCAAAATCAGCTTAAAAAAAGCCTTTCAAAAGTAAGCAACGTCTGCTTACTGCCCCTCTACCTGCTTCGGCCGATAAAGCCGACGATAATACTCCAGACGTTGTAGATATAACGGCACGCTTTCATCGGGTATTCCGGACGGAATCGCGTTACGGGGAGGAAGTTTTTTCAGATACTCCCGGAACGCCTGGCTTGATGCCATGAAATCTACGGCTTTATCGATAAGAAGCGGAACGTTTTCACCTAATTTGCCCATGATGATATCTCCGTATTACCCCGCGCCGGGAATGCGCGGCCGCCAATTTTAGTTTAGGTTCCCGGTAAAGATGACATTAAGGAAAACGTGCTGAATCCTCAATAATCATCCGCTGCTGTTTATTATCTTTTTTCTATAGATTTCTTAATTAATCAACGAATTGCGTAGTTTTTGAGCATGTTAATGATTACGTTGCAGAACTATTACAATGTCATCAGTTGTGAACAAAGCACTTGGTCGCGCATACTAGGGGCTATAAATTTATCTTTATCAGAAGCCATCACATGAAAGAAGTCGAAAAAAACGAAATCAAACGTCTCAGCGATCGCCTGGACGCCATCCGCCACCAGCAGGCCGATCTGTCGCTGGTTGAAGCCGCAGACAAATATGCCGAGCTGGAAAAAGAGAAAGCCACGCTGGAAGCAGAAATTGCTCGCCTGCGTGAGGTTCATAGCCAAAAACTGAGTAAAGAAGCACAAAAACTGATGAAGATGCCGTTTCAGCGCGCAATTACCAAAAAAGAGCAGGCTGATATGGGCAAGCTGAAGAAAAGTGTTCGCGGACTGGTGGTTGTGCACCCAATGACCGCACTGGGCCGTGAAATGGGCCTGGAAGAGATGACCGGGTTTTCAAAGACCGCGTTTTAAGCCCCTCAGACGACTGGTACGATCGTATCAACCCGCATCTGACTTGCGTTAGCTGGTCAATGCGGGGACTCTCCTGTCTACTCGCCTAATGACCAAACAATTCACTCCCCTTACGTCGATTTACCGCTGGTTGATATTCTGAAAATGCATCTTTACCGAAATAACCACCTATAAACAATAAAAATATATAGAAGATATCATTTATTAATTAACAAGCAGTTACGTCTCTTTTTTTCGGATTTAATTGTGAAATTTTAATCATCATATTCATACAATCAATTATCTGTAAAATTTTTCCCATACATGGTTTCTTTCATATTTGACATTTATTAATAATCATCATTAGAATCCACGAAAAATATTATATTCATACAAACACAGACATCTTTTGAAACTAATGATACATTTTTATGATGAATGCTTAAAACAATATTTAATCGACACACATCACTGTCATTAATGTAAAGCAACATAGATCACCAATAATACAATGGACAACTCTACCGGCATTGATCGCTGGTCGGAGGCAATAAGGATTTTCACATGAACTTGAAGAAGATTTTTTTCAGTGCTGTCACTGTTTCAGTTCTCTGCGCATTAACGGGATGTGACTACATTCAAGAAGGCAAGCCAGAAAGTAGTTTACTGAAACAAGAAGAAGAACATAACAATAAAATTGTGCTACTTGAAAAACAACAAGCACAGCTAAAGAGTCAACTCGAAACTATTCAAAAACAACAAACTGGCATAATAAACAGCACAAAGACTTTAACTCACGTAATTAAATCCGTTAAAGACCAACAAAATACTTTTATTTTTACCGAGTTTAACCCAGCAAAAACGAAGTATTTCATCCTGAACAACGGTTCGGTGGCTTTAGCGGGCCGAGTGTTATCCATTGACGCCACAGAGAATGGCAGTGTTATTCATATTTCACTGGTCAACTTATTAAGTATACCAATCTCAAACATTGGCTTTAATGCGACATGGGGTGGTGAAAAACCTGTCGATGCCAAAGAGTTTGCCCGGTGGCAACAATTACTTTTCAACACATCAATGACATCCACATTGAAATTATTACCAGGTCAATGGCAAGACATTAATTTGACACTGAAGGGTGTATCGCCAAATAACCTGGGATATCTGAAGTTAGCCATCAATATGGAAAATATTCAGTTTGACAATCTTCCCGCTGCTGATAATCGGCAGAAAAGAAGCAAAAAATAAATGCAATTAGTACGCTTATAACAAGGAATAGCGAGCATCATTAATGAACAAAATATTTAAAGTTATCTGGAACCCTGCCACAGGGAATTATACTGTTACCAGCGAAACGGCAAAAAGCCGTGGCAAGAAATCTGGGCGCAGTAAGCTGTTAATTTCTGCGCTGGTTGCGGGTGGGTTGTTGTCATCGTTTGGGGCGCTGGCTGATAATTACGACGGTCAGGGCGTTGATTACGGCGATGGCTCAGCTAGTGACGACTGGGTTGCTATCGGTAAAGGTGCAAAAGCAAATATTTTTTTAAACAACGCTGGTGCCAGTACCGCTTTAGGTTATGACGCTATAGCTGAAGGCCAATATAGCTCTGCCATCGGCTCAAAAACCCATGCTATTGGTGGTGCATCAATGGCCTTTGGGGTTAGTGCAATCTCTGAAGGTGACAGGAGTATCGCGCTGGGTGCATCGTCGTATTCATTCGGCCAATACTCAATGGCCCTTGGTCGTTATTCCAAAGCGCTGGGTAGATTGTCTATAGCTATGGGGGATAGCTCCAAAGCGGATGGAGCAAACGCCATTGCGCTGGGAAATGTCGCTAAGGCGGCTGGTATTATGAGCATCGGTCTCGGTGATAATGCCAATGCGTCACAAGATTATGCTATGGCGCTGGGAGCAGAAAGCGAAGCCGCTGAAAATGCGACCGCTATCGGCAATAAAGCGCATGCAAAAGGAGTGAATAGCATCGCGTTGGGTAATGGCAGCCAGGCTCTGGCAGATAGTGCAATTGCTATTGGCCAGGGCAACAAGGCTAACGGCGCTGATGCTATCGCTCTGGGTAATGGTAGCCAGTCGAGTGGCTTAAACGCTATTGCCTTAGGTAAGGCCAGTGTTGTAACTGGCGATAATAGTCTTGCGCTTGGGAGCAATACCAATGCCAACGGTATTAACTCTGTCGCGCTGGGCGCAGGTTCTATTGCGGATCAAGACGATAGCGTTTCTGTCGGCAGTGACTCATTACAACGCAAGATCGTTAATGTAAAAAATGGCACGATCAAGGCTGATAGCCACGACGCCATTAATGGCTCACAGCTTTATGCCATCAGCGACTCGGTGGCAAAACGGCTTGGCGGGGGTTCATCGGTAAACGTTGACGACGGTACTGTTAAAGCACCAACCTACAATTTAAAAAATGGTAACAAAAATAACGTTGGCGATGCGCTCACTGTACTCGATCAATTCACCCTGCAATGGGATCAAAACAGAGACAAATACAGCGCCGCTCATGGTAGCTCAACTGCCAGCGTAATCACCGATGTGGCGGATGGCGCAGTTTCAGATTCCAGTAAAGACGCGGTTAACGGTTCACAACTGAAAGCCACCAATGATGATGTTGAGACCAATACCACCAATATCGCTACCAATACCGGAAATATTGCAACTAACACTGCAAATATTGCTACCAACACCACCAATATCACTAATTTGACAGATACTGTTGGCGACCTTAAAGATGATGCCCTGCTCTGGAATGGCACTGCATTCAACGCCGCTCATGGTACGGAAACCACCAGCACCATCACCAACGTGAAAGCTGGTACCCTTTCGGATGACAGTACTGACGCGGTTAATGGCTCGCAACTGAAAGACACTAACGATAACGTGGCGACCAACACCACCAATATCGCTAGCAACACGGCTAACATTGCCACTAACACCAGTAATATTGCCGATAACACTGCCAACATTGCTACCAACACCAGTAATATTGCCGATAACACTGCCAACATTGCGACCAACACCAGCAATATTGCAGGTAACACTGCCAACATTGCTACCAATACCACTAATATCGCGGCTAACACCACAAGCATAAATAGCCTGAACACGTCTGTGGATGCTCTTGAACAGGATGCTATGCTCTGGAACGGCACTGCATTCAACGCCGCTCATGGTACGGAAACCACCAGCACCATCACTAATGTGAAAGCTGGCACCCTTTCGGATGACAGTACTGACGCGGTTAATGGCTCGCAACTGAAAGCTACTAACGATAACGTGGCAACCAACACCACCAATATCGCCAGCAATACGGCTAACATTGCGACCAACACCGCCAATATTAATACTCTCAATACGTCGATCGATACCCTTGAGCAGGATGCAATACTCTGGAACGGAACAGCGTATAGCGCCGCGCACGGTACTGAAACAGCCAGCACTATTACCAACGTTAAAGCAGGTACTTTATCTGAAAATAGTACGGACGCAGTTAACGGTGCGCAGCTGAACGCGACTAACGCGAATGTGGCGACCAACACCACCAATATTGCTACTAACACCGCCAGCATTAATACTCTGAATACATCCATTGACGCTCTGGAACAGGATGCGCTGCTTTGGGATGGCACTGCATTCAGTGCAGCGCATGGTGCAAACAAAGATGCCAGCAAAATCACCAATGTCCTGGCAGGGACTGTATCATCCGCCAGTACTGATGCCATTAATGGCAGCCAGCTTCATGGGTTGAGCAGTTCGATCGCCACCTATCTTGGTGGTGGTGCCACTGTGAGCGATTCTGGCGTATTTAGCGGCCCTACCTATAACATTGATGGTAATGATTACACCAATGTTGGTGCTGCACTTGACGCCATTAACACCTCACTTAGCGACTCACTCGGCGATGCCCTCCTTTGGGATAGCACGACTGGCGCATTTAGTGCCAAACACGGTTCTACCGCCAGCGTAATCACTAACGTCGCAGACGGTGCAGTCTCTGACTCTAGCTCTGATGCTGTGAATGGTTCACAACTGTACGATGTAAGCAACTCTGTTGTCGATGTTCTGGGTGGTGGTGCTGGCGTGAATACGGATGGCAGCATCAGTGCACCAACGTACACCATTGCTAACACTGATTACGATAATGTCGGCGATGCCCTAAACGCGCTTGATACCACTCTTGACGATGCGATGCTATGGGATGCTACCGCAGGTGAAAATGGTGCCTTCAGTGCCAGCCACGATGGCAGTGCCAGCAAAATAACTAACGTCGCGGCAGGAACAATTTCTGACACCAGCACCGATGCGGTTAATGGGGCTCAACTCCACGGCGTTAGCAGTTCCGTCGCTGAGGCTCTTGGTGGTGGTGCGGCGGTGAATTCTGACGGCAGCATCAGCGCACCGACTTACACCATTGCTGATACCGACTATACCAACGTCGGCGATGCGATGAATGCAATTGACTCAACCCTGGATAACGCCTTGCTTTGGGACGCTGCCGCAGGTGAAAACGGTGCGTTTAACGCTAGCCATGATGGCAAAGCCAGTGTCATCACCAACGTAGCCAATGGTCAGATTAACGAAACCAGCACCGACGCGGTTAACGGTTCCCAGTTAAATGCCACGAATATGTTGATCCAGAATATTGCCGGTGATACCAGCGAAAGCTATATCACAGAGAACGGTGAAGGTATCAACTATGTGCGTACTAACGACAGCGGTTTAGTCTTTGAGGATGCCAGTGCTACAGGTGTGGGCGCTACAGCTGTAGGTTATAACTCCGTCGCATCAGGCGATAGCAGTGTGGCAATTGGACAGAATAGCAGCAGTACTATTGAATCTGGAATTGCTCTGGGCAGCAGTTCTGTGTCTAACCGTGTCATCCTTCAGGGCTCCCGTGATACCAGCGTAACCGAAGATGGCGTAGTCATTGGTTATAACACCAGTGATGGCGAACTGCTTGGCGCATTGTCGATTGGTGATGACGGTAAATATCGTCAAATCATCAACGTCGCCGATGGTTCCGAAGCCCATGACGCCGTTACGGTTCGCCAGTTGCAGAATGCGATTGGTGCTGTAGCAACGACACCGTCCAAATACTTCCATGCTAATTCAACGGAAGAAGATTCACTGGCTGTCGGTGAAGACTCACTGGCAATGGGTGCGAAAACCATTGTTAATGGTGATGCCGGGATCGGTATTGGCCTGAACACTCTGGTGTTAACTGATGCAATCAACGGTATTGCTATCGGTAGCAACGCGAGTGCAAATCATGCAAACAGTATTGCGATGGGTAGTGGTTCCCAGACCACCCGTGGTGCGCAGACTGACTACACCGCCTACAACATGGACGCGCCGCAGAATTCTGTCGGTGAATTCTCTGTCGGCAGCGAAGACGGTCAACGTCAGATCACCAACGTCGCGGCTGGTTCAGCGGATACCGATGCGGTTAACGTAGGTCAGTTGAAAGTCACTGATGAGCGCGTAGCGCAAAATACCCAGAGCATTACTAACCTGAACAATCAGGTCACTAATCTGGATACTCGCGTTACTAATATCGAAAACGGTATTGGCGACATTGTCACCACCGGTAGCACCAAGTACTTCAAGACCAACACCGATGGCGTAGATGCCAACGCCCAGGGTAAAGATAGCGTTGCTATTGGTTCTGGTTCCATTGCTGCCGCTGACAACAGCGTCGCACTGGGTACCGGTTCCGTTGCAGATGAAGAAAATACAATCTCTGTAGGTTCTTCCACTAACCAACGCCGTATTACTAACGTTGCCGCAGGTAAAAATGCTACCGATGCTGTTAACGTTGCGCAGTTGAAGTCTTCTGAGGCGGGCGGCGTGCGTTACGACACCAAAGCTGATGGTTCTATCGACTATAGCAATATCACCCTCGGTGGCGGCAACGGTGGTACGACTCGTATCAGCAACGTCTCCGCTGGCGTCAACAACAACGACGCGGTGAACTACGCGCAGTTGAAGCAAAGCGTGCAGGAAACGAAGCAATACACCGATCAGCGGATGGTTGAGATGGATAACAAACTGTCTAAAACTGAAAGCAAGTTGAGCGGTGGTATCGCTTCTGCAATGGCAATGACCGGTCTGCCGCAGGCTTACACTCCAGGTGCCAGCATGGCTTCTATTGGTGGCGGTACTTACAACGGTGAATCGGCAGTTGCTTTAGGTGTATCGATGGTGAGCGCCAATGGTCGTTGGGTCTACAAATTACAAGGTAGTACCAATAGCCAGGGTGAATACTCCGCCGCACTCGGTGCCGGTATTCAGTGGTAATGATCCATTAAGTTAGTGTGACTAAGGGCAAACGCCAAATTGCCTTATGCGCTACGCTTATCAGGCCTACAGGGTGATTCTGCACATTCCTATAGGCCGAGTAAGGTGTTCACGCCGCATCTGGCAAGATAAGGCGCTCCGGGTCAACAATCTAAGGGCAATTCTCTGATGAGGATTGCCCTTTTCTTTACCAGACATCTCCCCCCACAAGAATTGGCCCTACCAATTCTTCGCTTATCTGACCTCTGGTTCACAATTCCCCAATTAAAACTCACATCAATATTGCCAATACATAACATTTAGTTAACCATTCATTGTCATTATCCCTACACAACACAATTGGCAGTGCCACTTTTACACAACGTGTGACAAGGAGATGAGCAACAGACTCATTACACGATGTGCGTGGACTCCAGGAGACCTGCAATGAATCTCTGGCAACAAAACTACGATCCCGCCGGGAATATCTGGCTTTCCAGTCTGATAGCATCGCTTCCCATCCTGTTTTTCTTCTTTGCGCTGATTAAGCTCAAACTGAAAGGATACGTCGCCGCCTCATGGACGGTAGCAATCGCCCTTGCCGTGGCTTTGCTGTTCTATAAAATGCCGGTCGCTAACGCGCTGGCCTCGGTGGTTTATGGCTTCTTCTATGGTTTGTGGCCCATCGCGTGGATCATTATTGCAGCAGTGTTCGTCTATAAGATCTCGGTGAAAACCGGGCAGTTTGACATCATTCGCTCGTCTATTCTTTCGATAACCCCTGACCAGCGTCTGCAAATGCTGATCGTCGGTTTCTGTTTCGGCGCTTTCCTTGAAGGAGCCGCAGGCTTTGGCGCACCGGTAGCAATTACCGCCGCATTGCTGGTCGGCCTAGGTTTTAAACCGCTGTACGCCGCCGGACTGTGCCTGATTGTTAACACCGCGCCAGTGGCATTTGGCGCGATGGGCATTCCAATCCTGGTTGCCGGACAAGTAACAGGCATCGACAGTTTTGAGATTGGCCAGATGGTGGGGCGTCAGCTACCGTTTATGACCATTATCGTGCTGTTCTGGATCATGGCGATTATGGACGGCTGGCGCGGTATCAAAGAGACGTGGCCTGCGGTCGTGGTTGCGGGCGGCTCGTTTGCCATCGCTCAGTACCTTAGCTCCAACTTCATTGGGCCGGAGCTGCCGGACATTATCTCTTCGCTGGTATCACTGCTCTGCCTGACGCTGTTCCTCAAACGCTGGCAACCAGTTCGCGTATTCCGCTTCGGTGACTTGGGGGCGTCACAGGTTGATATGACGCTGGCCCACACCGGTTACACCGCGGGTCAGGTGTTACGTGCCTGGACACCGTTCCTGTTCCTGACCGCTACCGTAACACTGTGGAGCATCCCGCCGTTTAAAGCCCTGTTCGCATCGGGTGGTGCGCTGTATGAGTGGGTGATCAACATTCCGGTGCCGTACCTCGATAAACTGGTTGCCCGTATGCCACCAGTGGTCAGCGAGGCTACAGCCTATGCCGCCGTGTTTAAGTTTGACTGGTTCTCTGCCACCGGCACCGCCATTCTGTTTGCTGCACTGCTCTCGATTGTCTGGCTGAAGATGAAACCGTCTGACGCTATCAGCACCTTCGGCAGCACGCTGAAAGAACTGGCTCTGCCCATCTACTCCATCGGTATGGTGCTGGCATTCGCCTTTATTTCGAACTATTCCGGACTGTCATCAACACTGGCGCTGGCACTGGCGCACACCGGTCATGCATTCACCTTCTTCTCGCCGTTCCTCGGCTGGCTGGGGGTATTCCTGACTGGGTCGGATACCTCATCTAACGCCCTGTTCGCCGCGCTGCAAGCCACCGCAGCACAACAAATTGGCGTCTCTGATCTGTTGCTGGTTGCCGCCAATACCACCGGTGGCGTCACCGGTAAGATGATCTCCCCGCAATCTATCGCTATCGCCTGTGCGGCGGTAGGCCTGGTGGGCAAAGAGTCTGATTTGTTCCGCTTTACTGTCAAACACAGCCTGATCTTCACCTGTATGGTGGGCGTGATCACCACGCTTCAGGCTTATGTCTTAACGTGGATGATTCCTTAATGATTGTTTTACCCAGACGCCTGTCAGACGAGGTTGCCGATCGTGTGCGGGCGCTGATTGATGAAAAAAACCTGGAAGCGGGCATGAAGTTGCCCGCTGAGCGCCAACTGGCGATGCAACTCGGCGTATCACGTAATTCACTGCGCGAGGCGCTGGCAAAACTGGTGAGCGAAGGCGTGCTGCTCAGTCGACGCGGCGGCGGGACGTTTATTCGCTGGCGTCATGACACATGGTCGGAGCAAAACATCGTCCAGCCGCTAAAAACGCTGATGGCCGATGATCCGGATTACAGTTTCGATATTCTGGAAGCCCGCTACGCCATTGAAGCCAGCACCGCATGGCATGCGGCAATGCGCGCCACACCTGGCGACAAAGAAAAGATTCAGCTTTGCTTTGAAGCAACGCTAAGTGAAGACCCGGATATCGCCTCACAAGCGGACGTTCGTTTTCATCTGGCGATTGCCGAAGCCTCACATAACATCGTGCTGCTGCAAACCATGCGCGGTTTCTTCGATGTCCTGCAATCCTCAGTGAAGCATAGCCGTCAGCGGATGTATCTGGTGCCACCGGTTTTTTCACAACTGACCGAACAACATCAGGCTGTCATTGACGCCATTTTTGCTGGTGATGCCGACGGGGCGCGTAAAGCAATGATGGCGCACCTTAGTTTTGTTCACACCACCATGAAACGATTCGATGAAGATCAGGCTCGCCACGCACGGATTACCCGCCTGCCCGGTGAGCATAATGAGCATTCGAGGGAGAAAAACGCATGATTATTTCCGCAGCCAGCGATTATCGCGCCGCAGCGCAACGCATTCTGCCGCCGTTCCTGTTCCACTATATGGATGGGGGTGCATATTCTGAATACACGCTGCGCCGCAACGTGGAAGATTTGTCAGAAGTGGCGCTGCGCCAGCGTATTCTGAAAAACATGTCCGACTTAAGCCTGGAAACGACGCTGTTTAATGAGAAATTGTCGATGCCGGTGGCGCTAGGTCCGGTAGGTTTGTGTGGCATGTATGCGCGACGCGGCGAAGTTCAGGCAGCCAAAGCGGCGGATGCGCATGGCATTCCGTTTACTCTCTCGACGGTTTCCGTTTGCCCGATTGAAGAAGTCGCGCCAGCCATCAAGCGCCCAATGTGGTTCCAGCTTTATGTACTGCGCGATCGCGGCTTTATGCGTAACGCGCTGGAGCGAGCAAAAGCAGCGGGTTGTTCGACGCTGGTTTTCACCGTGGATATGCCGACACCGGGAGCGCGTTATCGTGATGCGCATTCTGGAATGAGCGGCCCGAACGCGGCAATGCGCCGCTATTTGCAGGCGGTGACGCATCCGCAATGGGCGTGGGATGTGGGCCTGAACGGTCGTCCGCATGATTTAGGAAATATTTCGGCTTACCTCGGCAAACCGACCGGACTGGAAGATTACATCGGCTGGCTGGGGAATAACTTCGATCCGTCCATCTCATGGAAAGACCTTGAGTGGATCCGCGATTTCTGGGATGGCCCGATGGTGATCAAAGGGATCCTCGATCCGGAAGATGCGCGCGATGCAGTACGTTTTGGTGCTGATGGGATTGTGGTTTCTAACCACGGTGGCCGCCAGCTGGACGGTGTGCTCTCTTCTGCCCGTGCACTGCCTGCTATTGCCGATGCGGTGAAAGGTGATATCGCCATTCTGGCGGATAGCGGAATTCGTAACGGGCTTGATGTCGTGCGTATGATTGCGCTCGGTGCCGACACCGTACTGCTGGGTCGTGCTTTCCTGTATGCGCTGGCAACAGCGGGCCAGGCGGGTGTAGCTAACCTGCTAAATCTGATCGAGAAAGAGATGAAAGTGGCAATGACGCTGACTGGCGCGAAATCGATCAGTGAAATTACGCAAGATTCGCTGGTGCAGGGGCTGGGTAAAGAGTTGCCTACGGCACTGGCTCCGATGGCGAAAGGGAATGCGGCATAGTCGTTTGAGCCCCCTCACCCTAACCCTCTCCCTCAGGGAGTGGGGACCGTTCGGCGCTGTATGTACTCCCTCACTCTGAAACGACACCGCACTCTTTTTTTCTCCCTCGCCCCTCCGGGGTGAGGGGAAAAGGCCGCACTGCTCACCAATTTTCTGCTATCCTGCCCCCGCACTAAGGGGGCAGTATGCTAAACATCGTACTTTACGAACCAGAAATTCCGCCAAATACTGGCAATATCATCCGTCTTTGCGCTAATACCGGCTTTCGTCTGCATATCATCGAACCGATGGGATTTGCCTGGGACGATAAGCGCCTGCGCCGCGCGGGGCTGGACTATCACGAGTTTACCGCCGTTACGCGTCATCATGACTTTCGCGCGTTCCTCGAAGCAGAAAATCCCCAGCGCCTGTTTGCCCTCACCACGAAAGGTACGCCTGCTCACAGCGCCGTAAACTATCAGGATGGCGATTATCTGATGTTCGGCCCGGAAACACGCGGCCTGCCAGCGAGCATTCTTGATGCCCTGCCCGCTGAACAAAAAATTCGCATTCCGATGGTGCCGGACAGCCGCAGCATGAACCTGTCCAATGCGGTGTCAGTTGTGGTGTATGAAGCCTGGCGGCAGCTGGGATATCCGGGAGCGTTGTTGAGAGATTAGTTACTGTATGCCGGATAGATGATTACATCGCATCCGGCACGATCACAGGACATTAGATCCCATCCCCATACTCAAATGTATGGTTAATACCGTTGAAATGCTGGTCCATATCCATTGATGGCTTATCGCTGTCTGGTTTACCGACAATACGAGCCGGAACGCCAGCGGCGGTTGTATGCGGCGGCACCGGTTGCAGCACCACGGAACCTGCGCCAATCTTCGCGCCGCGACCAACTTCAATATTGCCGAGGATTTTCGCGCCCGCGCCAATCATCACACCTTCACGAATTTTCGGGTGACGGTCACCACCAGATTTACCCGTACCGCCAAGCGTCACAGATTGCAGAATCGATACGTCGTTTTCAATTACCGCCGTTTCACCCACAACGATGCCCGTGGCGTGGTCGAGCATAATGCCACGGCCAATTTTTGCTGCCGGGTGAATATCGACCTGGAACGTCACAGAAACCTGGTTTTGCAGAAAGATTGCCAATGCGCGACGCCCCTGATTCCACAACCAGTGACCGATGCGATAGGCCTGCAAGGCATGAAAACCCTTCAGGTATAACAACGGGGTTGAGTATTTATCGACTGCCGGGTCGCGGGTACGCACCGCCTGAATATCACAGGCCGCAGAGGCGATCATTTCCGGGTCAGCGGCGTAGGCTTCTTCCACCACTTCACGGATAGCAATAGCAGGCATAATTGGCGATGACAGCTTGTTCGCCAGCATGTAGCTCAGTGCACTGCCAAGGTTTTCGTGTTTGAGTAGCGTCGCGTGGTAAAAACTGGCCAGCATTGGCTCACAGTCCGCCAGCGTTCTGGCTTCGGCTTTAATATTGTTCCAGACAATTTCCAGTTCTTCACACGACATTGCTTACTCCACACGATGAGATAATGACCGGCCCGTTCTGCGCGGGCCGGGTCATAGCGGTAACAAAGGTTCCCTGAGGTTAGTGGCTGCTGCGCTCGTCCTTGCGTGCACGACCTAATAACGTCAATGCTGCCTCGCGCGCGTTTTTTCCGCAATATAATACTTGATAAATTTCCTCGGTTATTGGCATTTCAACGCCGAAGCGATGCGCCAGTTCGCGGACTTCTTTCGTATTGCGGTAGCCTTCCACCACCTGACCAATCTTCTCCTGCGCGCTTTGAACATCCATGCCCTGACCGAGCATCATGCCAAAACGGCGGTTACGCGACTGGTTGTCGGTACAGGTAAGCACCAGATCCCCCAGCCCCGCCATGCCCATAAAGGTGGCAGGATCGGCACCCAGCGCCGCGCCAAGACGCGACATTTCAGCCAGCCCACGGGTGATCAGCGCCGTACGCGCATTCGCACCAAAACCGATACCGTCGGACATCCCCGCACCAATGGCAATGACGTTTTTCACCGCGCCGCCAAGCTGCACGCCAATGAAATCCGGATTGCTGTAAACGCGGAAACTTTTGCCGCAGTGCAGCAGCTGCTGGAGATCATCGGCAAAGGTCTGATCGGTCGAGGCCAGCGAAATAGCTGTCGGTAAACCTGCCGCCAGTTCTTTCGCAAACGTTGGGCCAGAGATAACCGCCAGCGGAATTTGATCGCCTAACGCCTCGCGGGCCACGTCCTGTAACAGACGCCCGGTTTCCGCTTCCAGCCCTTTGGTCGCCCACACCAGACGCGCATCAGGACGCATCAGCGGTTTAATCTGGCGCAGCACTTCACCAAAGACATGGCTGGGTACGACGACGAGAATATTACGGCTGGCTGCCAGCGCAGTGGCGAGATCGCTTTCAAGATGGAGCGTATCGGGAAAAGGCACATCGGGGAGAAACGCGGCGTTACAGCGGTCGCGTTCAAGCGTTGCGATATGTTCAGGGTCATGGCCCCAGAGGACAACCTCGTGGCCATTTCTTGCCAGGGTAATGGCAAGAGCGGTGCCGTACGAGCCGGCACCGATCACAGTCATTGAAGCATTACGTTGGTTCATCAGGCATCCTGATGTTCTTCAGTACCTTCGCCAGCCTGCTGCTGCAAATAGTTCATGAACAGCGCATCGAAGTTAACCGGCGCAAGGTTCAGTTGCGGGAATGTACCGCGGGATACCATGCTGGTGATGCACTCACGAGCATACGGGAACAGAATGTTCGGGCAGTATGCGCCCAGGCAATGTGCCATCTGGGTGCCTTCGATACCCGCGATGGAGAAAATACCGCCCTGCTGAACTTCACACAGGAACGCGGTTTCTTCGCCCAGGGAGGCCGTTACGGTAACACGCAGTACCACTTCGTATACGTCATCTGCCAGTTGGGAAGATGCCGTATCCAGATCAAGTTTAACTTCTGGTTGCCAATCTTTCTGGAAAACGTGCGGCGCGTTCGGCGCTTCGAAAGAGATATCCTTGGTATAAATACGTTGGATCTGGAAAGTCATTTCAGTGTTGTTTTGTTCTGACATGTGTAGAAAACCCTTAAGTGTTGTCCTTAAATACTGCGCAATGTAATGCCAACGTTCACACGTTATTTCAGCAGGGGATCCAGTCCACCACGTGCATCCAATGCATACAAGTCATCACAGCCGCCAATGTGCTGTGCGTCAATAAAAATCTGGGGAACCGTGGTGCGACCGCTGCGTTTGATCATCTCTTCACGCTTGGCGGCATTGCCATCGATCGGCAACTCCTGAAAACTCACGCCCTTGCTGCTCAGCAGTGCTTTTGCACGATGGCAATACGGGCAGGTTTCTTTGGTATAGATTTCAACATTGGCCATAATTTAGCTCCTGTTTTTTTACCCTGAAATTTCATGTTGCAGGGCGGCTGCAAAATGGAGTGTCCCCAGAAGCTTATAACAATAAGTCGCTGGGGGCCTAATTGCAGCTAACGGCCTGCATCATGAAAGACGACAGGTAAATTATTTGCCGCGCACCAGAGGCAAGTTTTCGCCAGCCCAGCCAGCAACGCCCTCTTTCAGCACGAATACTTGCGCAAAACCAGCTTTCGTCAGCGCGTTTGCAGGCTCCTGGCACTGCATGCCAGAACCGTCTACCACGATAACCGGTTTGTCTTTGTGCTTCTCAAGCTCACCAACATTGTTGGCTTTGATTTCGCTCGGCAACAGATTGATAGAACCTGCGATATGGCCTTTACGGAAGTCATCACGCTGACGTAAATCCACAACCACAGCGTCTTCTTTGTTGATCAGACGCGTAGCTTCACCACGAGTAATCACCTTCACTTTCGAGGTCAGGCTCTTAAACGTAGTCACAAGAACCGCCACCAGTAACGCGATCCAGGCGATACTCAGTATGGGATGACGGCCAACAAATTGCATAATTTCTTGCATGGGGGGTAACAACTCCCGACGTAGTGATTAAAAAAACCAGGAAAGGAGTATACCTGCGCGGTGCGGCAAATACAGCCAGCGCGTTAACTGGAATGCAATTTTGCGGGGCACGACGAAAAAAAAGCGCAAATCTGGCATCGGCTTGCCGCGAGCGGTCGTATATTTTGATCTTCAGAGGCTATTTTATCGATTCAGCTGTAGTAAAATTACGCAAATTTTGACTCTTGAGTATGAGGTTGTCGCAATGTCGGTTTCTAAAAAACCTATGGTACTGGTGATTCTGGA
>OGEW01000152.1_pt1 | contig 29812 bp, 20 predicted proteins | sample 1570781 | NCBI WGS metagenome assembly OGEW01 (sample SAMEA2582047, study PRJEB24529) | metagenome | biome: Human gut stool | place: China | collected 2011 | reverse complement strand
TTAGATTTAAGGTTAACAAAGGTTGGAGCAAGGCGTTGCTCCTTTTTTTATGCCTATACGCTTCGTCCCTATTTGATATAAACCAGCAGAACTCTCTCTTTTTCAATCATCAGATTCTTTTGGCCAACCTGAAATCCTAGAGATTCGGTTCAGAGCAGCCCCACCTTTAAAAATAGATTCATTCCGGTGCTCTAATGAACTAAACTAAACAGTAGCTTCCAATAGCCAGTAAGAGATAACCTGTTTTAATACTGTATTTAGTTTTTCATAATACTTAATTATTAAATTAAAAAATACAGTATTGATTAATGCATTAAAGATGAACCAAAGATATTTTATGGTGATTAATATTCTCTTAATGGCGAAACTTTACAAAAAAAAATATTTGTAGAAGATAGATTTTAAGGTTACATTAAGTTTTCATTAATCAAATCATCCTATATTTACAGCAAATCTAATTAAAACCATCGAAAAATAAAAAAATCTGTTTATGTACAAGAGAAAATTCATTCCGTTAGTACTGTTAATGATTTTAATCGTCAATGGATGCAGCAACAAGCAAGAGGTAGTGTTAACTCCGGTTGACTATGTAAATCCCTATATGGGGAATATCAGTCATTTGTTAGTTCCTACTTACCCAACTGTCCATCTTCCCAATAGTATGCTCCGCATCTATCCGGAAAGAGCAGATTACACCTCTGATAAAATAAAAGGCTTACCGGTCATTGTCACCTCGCATCGGGGAAAGTCTGCATTCAGCCTGTCTTTCTATCAGGGAGCAGAGAGCGGATTACAACCGGTATATTACTATTGTTATGATAATGAAGTGATAAAACCCTATTCCTATTCTTCCTATTTTGAAGAAGAAGAGGTTTCCACTAAATTCGCTCCTTCCCACCAGGCAGGAATCTATGAACTAAGTTTCCGGAAAAACAATGCTCCATATTTAATACTTAGTACCACCAATGGTGAGCTTAAAACTACGGAGAATACCATTTCCGGTTATCAGAACATAGATCATCAAACCAAAGTATATGTTTATATGGAGACTTCCGCACTGCCGGAAAAAACGATGACTGTCAGCAAAGAAGAAATAAATCACAGCCACACTGCCATAAAAGGCAAGAACGTGGGTATCGCTCTCTTATATTCAACAGATATAAAAACAATCAAAGTTCGCTACGGTATTTCCTTCATTGATGAAAAGCAAGCAAAAGCCAACCTACAGCGGGAAATAAAAGATTATGATGTGGAAAACCAGATGAACATTGCCAAAAACATCTGGAATCAAACATTAAATAAAATCAAAGTGGAAGGAATAGACGAAAATGCAAAAGCAATATTCTATACTTCCCTCTACCGGACTTACGAACGGATGATTTGCCTTTCGGAAGACAACCGCTATTACAGTGCTTTCGACAATAGTATCCACAAAGATTCTGTCCCATTTTATACCGACGATTGGATTTGGGACACGTATAGAGCAGTCCACCCCTTACGTGTTATCATCGAACCACAAATGGAAGCTGACATGATTCAGTCTTTTATCAGAATGGCACAGCAAATGGAACATAACTGGATGCCTACATTTCCTGAAGTTACGGGAGACAGCCGTAGAATGAATTCCAATCACGGTGTAGCCACTGTTATTGATTCATATATAAAAGGAATCCGTAACTTTGATTTATCAGCTGCTTACGAAGCCTGCAAACTTGGTATTACAGAAAAAACGTTAGCCCCGTGGTCAGGCATAAAGGGAGGTGAAATCACAAAATTCTATTGGGAAAACGGATATTTACCGGCATTGGCACCGGGAGAACAAGAAACAGCTGACGAAGTACACCCATTTGAAAAACGCCAACCGGTAGCCGTCACTCTAGGTACGTCTTACGATGAATGGTGTCTGGCACAAATAGCCAAACAACTTGGGTATGAGAAAGACTATAACTACTTTCTACAAGGGAGTAAAAACTATCGGAATATTTTCAATCCTGAAACAAAATTCTTCCATCCCAAAAATGCAAAAGGCGAATTCATAGAACCCTTTGATTATGCCACTGCCGGTGGATTAGGTGCTCGTGAAGCATACGGCGAGAATAACGGTTGGATATACCGATGGGATGTTCCCCATAATATTGCTGATTTAATTGAACTGATGGGAGGGAAAGAAGCATTCAGAAATAATCTTGAAACGATGTATAACACCCCATTGGGCGAAGCCAAATATGTATTTTATGCACAATTACCGGATCATACGGGTAATGTAGGTCAATTTTCAATGGCTAATGAACCCAGTATGCACATTCCTTATCTGTACAACTATATAGGAGAGCCCTGGAGAACTCAAAAAAGAGTAAGGACATTGCTCGATGAATGGTTTAGAAATGACCTGATGGGACTCCCGGGCGACGAAGATGGCGGAGGAATGTCAGCATTTGTAGTCTTCTCCATGCTAGGTTTCTATCCTATTACTCCTGGTTTGCCTATTTATGTCATCGGAACTCCTATGTTCGAAAGAGCAGTTATTGAAACAGGAGCCGGCAAATCATTCGAAGTCATTGCACACAACTATTCGCCGACAAATAAATATATCCAATCAGCCAAATTAAATGGCAAAGATTGGAACCAGTCCTGGTTCGAACATAAAGAACTGATGAATGGCGGCAAACTGGAATTTACAATGGGAAACACTCCCAATAAGAATTGGGCGGCAGACAGTGTGCCCCCTTCTTTTGAAATGAATAAATAACAGAATATGAATAAAATATTATTTGTCCTTTTATCGCTTTTGATTTCTCTGCAATCATACTCCCAAGAGCAAAATGAAAAAGAAGTTTCATTTCTCTTGTTGGGAGATATACACTATGATTTATTGGAAGATCACGATATGGAATGGTTATCCACCAAACCGGATGATCTGCGCCAAGTTACCAAAGAATATTCAGTATTCACGAAAAATACATGGCCGGAATTCTCCCGGATAATCAGCGGGCAAGTTCAAAAACACCAGCCGTCAATAAAAGCCGTTCTGCAAATGGGGGACTTGTCAGAAGGATTGGCCGGTTCTCCACAAAAAGCAATACAGATGGCTAACAGTGCCTTTAAAGCTGTCAACAAAATGAATCTGAAAGTACCTTTCATTATGACTAAAGGTAATCATGATATCACAGGGCCAGGGGCTAAAGAAGCTTTTGAAAAAGTATACTTACCCAATATGGCAAGATTGGCAGGACATCCATCCTTACAGTCAGCCAATTACACTACTACTCTTGATGATGTATTATTTGTGTGTTATGATCCATGGGATCGGAATCCGGAAGGGCTACAACAATTAGAAAAGTCACTAGCCGGTTCGAAGGCAACTTACAAGTTTGTCATGTTACACGAGCCTGTGATTCCGGTAAACGAAAGATGCTGGCATGTATTCCGACAAGATAATGCCAAGAGGGAACAATTGCTGCAAATCATTGCCAGTCAACAAGCAATCGTGCTCTGTGCACATCTGCATCTATACTCCGTTGTCTGTCGGGACACTCCTTGGGGACCTATCGTTCAGATTCTCGTCAACAGTGTCATCAAAGATAAAAATATGCTGGTTCCGAAAAATGTAGTTGCAGACTATGGTCCTGAATTTGTAACGGCACACCCACAATGGCAACCTTCTACTCTACAACAGCGTATGGAATGGATTGATAAAGAAACTCCCCATATCCGTTTTTTCAAACAAATGGATTTACCGGGCTACGGCATCCTTTCTATTGACAAAGAAAACAACAAGATGCAATTAGAATATTATGCCGCATTTGGAGAAAAGCCATACGATACAGTCAACATATCCGAATTACTTACTTCTAATTAAAAACATATTAGCCATGAATGTAAAATTTAAAGCTCATTTATTTATTTTCTCCTTATTCTTTTGCTATAATCTATCAGCACAAGAAATCGTCAAAGGAGATTTTAAGAACGAAAATCCACAAAGTTCGTATGTTCCTTCATTTGACATGGATGCTACCGACAAACCGGTGAAGAATGTCATCTTAATGATAGGTGACGGCATGGGACTGGCGCATATCTGTTCAGGAATGTATGCCAATCAAGGACAGCTTACTATCACTAATTTAAAAACATGCGGTTTCGTCAGAACGCAATCTGCCAACAAGTTTACAACAGATTCAGCTGCTTCCGGAACTGCTTACTCAACCGGAAAAAAAACTAAAAACGGAGCGCTCGGAATGGATGAAAATAACCAAGTTATTCCAAACTTACCGGAGAAGTTATCCGGCTATGGCTACATTTCAGGAATCGTTACCACTGACAATCTCGACGGAGCTACTCCTGCTGCTTTCTTTGCTCACCAACCGGAACGTGGAATGTCTAAAGAAATTTGGGCAGATCTTCCTAACAGTAAGCTGACATTCTTTTCTGCCGGTAGTTATGAACTATTTGAAAAACAAGCACCAAACGTTCAAAAGGAAATCAAAAAAGAGTTTACCATCATAGAGGAACCGAATGACAAAGCTATCAAGAAATCTAAAAAACTGGGATACTTACCCACAAAGAGCAAAACAGCTTCTGTAAACGAAAACCGGGGAGATTTCCTTCCGTCTACCACCCAAATGGCTATTGACTATCTTTCGAGCAGGAGTACTAACGGTTTCTTCTTAATGGTAGAAGGTGCCCGAATAGATAAAAGTGCGCACAGCAATGATTATTCGGCAGTTGTCCGTGAAGTATTGGACTTTGATAAGGCGGTAGAAGCTGCCATCAGATTTGCAGAAAAAGATGGAAATACATTAGTGATTATTTCAGCTGATCATGAAACCGGAGCATTAGCTTTACGTGACGGAAACATAAAAGAAGGCAAAATGAAAGCAATGTTTGTATCTAAAGGACATACACCAATCATGGTTCCACTGTTTGCATACGGTCCACAATCCAAGCTTTTTGGCGGTGTTCAGGAAAACAGCGATGTTAGTAATAAAATTCTCCAATTACTCGCTAAATAAGATATAAAACAGATCTGTCATTCTTCCTTATTTCAGTTTGAATGACAGATAAACACTCAATATAATACAGGATACCTTTATTAAAGTAGTCTACATTATTTATTCATGGAGACAGGGTAGCAAGCAAGACCAGCAAATCCCCTACAGAAGAGATTTTGAGCACAAAACTACCGTTAAATAATCCTGTATTTTCTTTGCAATATATTGCCCCATTAATTGTTGCCCTTCTACATCTGGATGTAATCCGTCTTTCAAATAACGCCCACGTTCTTCCCAAACTTCATCTTCCGCTTTAATACCACATTCAGAATAACAATCAATCACTGGAACAGAAAAAGCATTGCATATTTCCCGCAAAACTGCTATTTTTTTCAAGTTCAGGTCATTATGAGACACACTTCCCGACTGAATTGGCGTACAGAGAAATACCCGACACTCCGGAAAACGCTCAATTATAGTCTGAATACACCAGCGAGCTCCCCCTGCCATAGTAGTAAGATCCACTTTATCCAATATTTTCTCTTTCAAAGCGTCAGACGCCCTTCCTATTTTAGTATCATTTGTACCCATAGAAAAAACAAATATATCCGGTACCGGAAAACTACCGTTTTCTACTTCTGATATAAACTTCTGAATATGTACTTTTGCCACATTATTGTGTCTTTTCTGTATTTCCACTTTATCATCTGTAGATTTCCACCCACCGGAAATACCGACAAAGTCCTTACTGCCATATTCTTGCGTATCAATATAACATGCCCATTTTGCCGATCCTACCGCAACATTATGATGAGTGGCAAAACCAAGTATATCAACAACCGTTTTTGACCACTGATTACCCGCAGTAATACTATTCCCGTCACAACCGAAATGCATCTTACTGAAATCCACCTTCACCTGTGTCTGCACTACCGCTTCCTGTGCCTGATGGTCTGCCGAACATCCGGTAAAAAGCAAAACGATTAAAATCCATTTCTTCATCTTAATACTCCTTTCTTTATTATTCACCTAAAACCGCTCCATTATCTCCATACACATTCTCCCATTATGGTAAGGACATTTCCAAAAACCCGCCTTATCTTCTGCACGATTCACTGTTCCGTCTGCACGTATTCCCCAAAACCATTCTCCATTGTCGTTATCAACCAGATGTCTTTTCACAAATTCCCAACATCGTACTGCCCTCAACAGTGACAAACGGTCATCAAAATGCTGGTAAAGGTTTACATATCCAACAATCGCTTCCGCTTGTACCCACCAATGCCGTTCGGCATCTATAGAACCACAACTCCTATTCATTTCATAAATCATACCCGCACCTGGAAGAAGCCCCTCGGAAGCCGCTTCCGCTATCTCTATCACAAGCGGTTCTATCCGGGTTATCAATCGTTTATCACCGATAAGCAAGGCAGCCTCATGCAGCAGCCATGACGCTTCTACATCATGCCCATACGAAACCATGTCATGTCTACTATTCCAGTCATCATCAAAAAACAACCGTAAATGCCCGGTTTCAATATCCAGTATCCGGTCGGTAAAGAGCTCTATAAGATTACGCAACTGACATTCCAGATACTCATTATTCCAAACACGAAAAAGATTTGTATAAGGCTCTAGAATATGCAAATGCGTATTCATCGTTTTCCGCTCATTTTCATCCTTCTCACTCAAACGCATATCCTCTATTTCATTCCATTCACGGGTCAACGCCTCACAATAACCGTTCTTAATCCGATCAAAGCTATGTTCTTCAATGTCATAAAACAGACGTATAGCATATTCAAGCGCTTCTGCGTCTCCCGTAGCCCGGTGATATTCACTCAATCCATAGATAGCGAAACCTAATGCATAAATTTGTTTTTTAGTATCCAAAGGAGAACCGTCTTCACAAACTGACCAAAATACCCCTCCATATTCGTGATCATAGAAATGAGTTATCAATTCCTGTTTGGCACGGGTTGCCATTTTCAGATATTCATCCTTATGCAACAAACGGTAAGCCGATGAGAAAGTCCACAAAATTCTTGCATTCAGAACAACGCCCTTAGAAGCTCCGGGAACACGTTCTCCTGTGCCGGAAATTCGTCCATAAAAACCGCCATACTCCGAATCTACCATATGATTCATCCAAAACGGAAGAATATTGCCCGTTAGCATACACTGCATTTCTTCCTTTAATTTTCTAACTGTCGTTTCCATATCATCTGCCAATTTATAAACCTAGTTGACGACAAAGCCATTTATTCCACTCATCGGATTGCTCCTGATATAGATAATGTCCCGTCTCTAAATAAGGATGCAACTCCTTTTTAGCTGTAATAATATTGTAAGCTGCATACATAGAGGTAGGCGGACATACTTCGTCATTATATCCCCAACTGAACCAACCCGGTGCAGTAATAAGCCGTGCAAAATTTGCCACATCATAATACGCTGCTGTGGTAATCCGCTCTTTTGACGGTTGAGGAAAATAATAGAAGTAATGAGGCCATCCTCCGGCAGTCTTCTTTAAATGTGCCTGATGGTCACACATCGCAGGATGGATAGCCGCATAAAAGGTAATCCGTTTGTCCAATGCCGCCGTTACAACAGAAAGTGCTCCCCCCTGACTGGAACCTGTCACTCCCATATTTTTTCCGTCATATTCCGGTAAAGAAGCTATAAAATCGACCGCACGAAGAGCACCTGCGAAAACACGCTTATAATAACTCTTATCCCGGCTATTATCATTTTGATAAGGATACCCGTTAAGCGCTCCTTTCGACAATACGTCATATATCATCTGCGACATTGTCACAGGAATCCCGTGAATGCCTATTTCCAACGTAATCACTCCCTTGGAAGCCATATGGACATCTCCCGAATAAGGACGCACCCCGGCACCGGGCACGCGAAGTAACGCCGGATACTTACCCGGCTTTTGGGGCATACAAAGAATGCCGAACGTTCTCGAACCGTTACAAATATTCTGGAAACTGACATGAAAGACATCTACCTTATCCGTACAACGCTCAGGAATAAGCTCCATAGTAGGAAGCAAAGGAATCTGTCGGGCTTCCTTCAAAACAGTATCCCAAAATTGACGGAAATCTGCAGGCAGTGATGTATGCGGCCTCAACTCTTCAGGTGCGTAAGCCACAGTAGCCAATCCTTCATATACATGCCCGTCAACAGATGCACGCACTTTACAGCGCAAAAAACCGGGAACATCCATACACCCCGTTACACTTGTCTTTCCGTCTTTCAATAAAACCCCTTTCTTCTTTTCCACCGGATACCATTCCGGCCCCAACTCATAGTCTATTACCACTCCGGGCAAAAGGTTTTGTGCCTTATATACCTGAATTGTAAACGAACATTCTTCCTTCAACTGATATTTCCAGTCTGTATGGTCGGGAGATACGACTACAGTAATTTCCGTTCCACGGATTTGTGCGGAAAGAAAAGTTACACAACAACAGAATACCAGGCTAATAATCCATCTATGTATTTTCATAATCTTATTACTTTCTTTTATCATTCAATTGGTTAGTGATTTTTCTCATTTCTTTCTCGGAAAGCGGATAAAGGCTGATAAAGATGACACTCAGCACCGTACCCATAGCCGGTAGCCAACTTAGGAACATCCTTATTCCATGAATAGCTTCCTCGCCCTGCACCGCGTTGGCCTCAAAACCGTAAAAAGCCAACAACCAGCCCGTAACGGCGCTTCCGATAGCCCAGCCAAATTTCTGACTCATGGAAGAAGAAGAGAAGATAAGCCCCGTAGCACGGTTACCCGTTTTAAGTTCCGAATAATCAGCACAGTCTGCATACATCGACCATAAAAGCGGGAAGATACTACCCGCACAAATACTTATCAACACCTGAAAAATAAACATCAACATCAACTGCTCTTTATCAAACCAGTAGAAAATTACTGAAAGTACCGTCGCTATCGACATCGCCCACATATATGTCTTTTTTTTGCCGATACGATTGCTCAATGGAGCTGCCAACACCACTCCGACAATATTGGCGGCTTGCCCGACAGCCAAATAAAGCCCGCTCAATACAAAGGAAATTCCAAATAAAGAAATGGAAGCATATTCTTCTTCTACAACATAATACTTAAAATAATAAACCGTTGCCCCGTCACGAATAGAATTAAAGACCAATGCAGCTACACCGGCTCCCAACAGAATCCACCAGGGACGGTTATGAAGCAAATCCTGCAAGTCACTTTTTAAGGAATTCTGCTGCTTTTTAATAGGTTTTACCCGTTCAGTAGTCCATGCAAAGCAACCATAAAACAGCAACGCACACAACACCGCAATTACAATGACGCTCATCATCCAACCATGCTGCTCGTCGTGTCCCATACTGAACCGATTCACCATCGGCATGAACAAAAGTAATGCTATAAAACTTCCGATGTAAGCGAAAGTCATACGATACGTAGAAAGCATGTTCCGGTCTTTCGATTCCGGACTCATCACTCCCAACAACGAAGCATAAGGCACATTGATAGCTGAATACACCATCATCATTAACGAATATGTAAAATACGCATATATTACTTTCCCCCCATCACTGAAATCAGGAGTTGTAAAAGTCAGCACACCGATCACAGCGAACGGAATAGCCAGATACAACAGATAAGGACGAAACTTTCCCCACCGCGATTGCGTCCGGTCGGCAATAATCCCGATTATAGGGTCGAACGCCGAGTCCCAAACACGAGTGATGAGAAACATCGTGCCCACCACTGCTGCAGGCATGCCAAACACATCCGTATAAAATATCATCAAATAGGAGCCAAACAATTTCCAGAACATGGACGAAGCCATATCACCGAAACCATAGCCTATCTTTTCCCTAATCCCTATCATAAAGTATGCATCAGTTTCAGATTCTTATCAATCTGTTTCTTCAGCGTCTCCACTGAAGTAGAAGTAAAAAGACCGTCCGCAGGCGTATTCATACAATAATCGACCAACCGATCTATTGTAGAAGTCGCCACATGCATACGGGTGTCAGAAGAAGCATAGTAAATAAAAACCGTACCATCTTCATCACCTATCCAGCCATTGGTAAACAATACATTAGAGACATCTCCGATACGCTCTTCTCCTTCCGGCGCCATAAAGAAGCCCGCAGGAGAAGCAATCACTTTCGCCGGATCTTCCAAGGAAGTCATATACATATACAGCACATAACGCAAACCGGCTGCACACCCACGTACACCGTGCGCCAAGTGCAACCATCCCTTCGATGTCTTAATAGGATGAGGGCCTTCACCATTTTTCACCTCTTTAATTGTATGGTAATAACGCCGGTCGATTATCGTCTCTTCCTTTACTTCCGCACAAGTAATATCATCTACCAAGGCCCAACCGATACCACCGCCACTTCCGGCATCTATAAAACCGTCTTGCGGACGGGTATACAACGCATACTTTCCATCCACAAATTCAGGATGAAGAACCACATTCCGTTGCTGGCTTCTTGTTTTCAAATCCGGCAAACGCTCCCAAGTCTTCAAATCCTTGGTGCGGGCAATAGCTGCCGTAGCGGTAGCCGAGGAAAGATCTCCCGCAGGTGCCGTATCATCATGACGTTCAGCACAGAAAATACCATAAATCCATCCGTCTTCATGAGCCGTCAAGCGCATATCATAAATATTTGTCGCAGGAATAATGTCCTCAGGCATAGTCACGGGATAATCCCAAAAACGGAAATTATCTATGCCGTCAGGACTTTCAGCCACTGCGAAGAAAGATTTACGATCCGCTCCTTCAACACGCACCACCAGCAAATATTTACCATTCCATTTGATAGCTCCCGAATTTAACGTAGCATTCATGCCGATACGTTCCATCAAGAAAGGATTTGTCTTTTCGTCCAAGTCATAGCGCCAAAACACAGGAGTATGGGCAGCAGTCAGAACAGGATATTGATAACGTGTGAAAATTCCATTTCCACCTTCAACAGGTATATTCTTACGAGTTACCAGTTTCTCGTAATCATCAAATAAGTCGCGAATTTTTTCTTTAAATGCTTTCATCTATTTAGTATTTTAATTTCATTTCAAATCAGACACAAAAATGGTTTTAGGATGCTTATAAAACTCCACAAAATCAAGTGCAGATATTTGTCCCGGATACGGGGCATAATAATGCGCTTCCTTTTCGCGGGCATTTCGCCAGACCAATACATAGCTGACAGGATATTTGTCCACTATAGGAAACAAGGTTTCCGTCCACCAGGTGGAATCCGGGATAGCTTCATATCCAGTCTCCGTCACTGCAACCGGTTTTTTATGCAACCTTCCGACCTCCGTAAGAATCGTCAATGACTTCTCCATTGTATCCACATATTTTTCACGCTCAAACTGATAAGTGTCAAACCCGAACAAGTCTACCATGCCATCACCCGGATAGCGTTCCAGATATTCATTCACATTATCGGGCTCACTACCCGGAGAATAAGCATATAGCAAATGATTCACTCCCTTTTCCTGTAGATAATCATAAGTCATTTTCCACAACGACTTATATTCTTCGGCAGAACAAAGATTTTGTCCCCACCAAAACCAGCTCCCCGTATGTTCATGCCAGGGACGGAAAATCACCGGTATTTTAACTCCTTCCTTCGTGACAAGCGAATTCATAAAATCTGCTACCCTATCCAGCCATCCAAGAAACTTCCCATGATTCTCTCCTCCGGGAAGGACGGAAGCAACTGCCGTTGAATCACTCACATCCCAAGACGCTTCTCCCGTCACAGGGTTATCCACATGCCAGCTAAGAGAGCAAACACCACCCCTGTTATAGTGTGCTATAATCTCTGCTCGTATCCGTTCGAAAAGAACATCATCCAAGTTCTTCTCTCCTCCCCTTTCAATACGCCCCAGGTCAAAAGCCATCACTGCCGGATAATCGCCACACACACTTTTGACATCACTACGGTTCTCGTCTCCATCCCACCGGATACCATATACCGGATCATCCTGATGACCAAACATGAATCCTTTCTTCGGCAAGCGGATTAACTTATCCAACAATGCCTCCGTCTCCGCAGTTTTCGAAGCAGACTGTTGCTCTCTTATCACACATCCGCCCATTCCTAAAGCAAGCAGGAAAACGCCTGCCATAACTAGTTTATTTTTCATCTTCAAGCTATTAAGTATTATTTAAAAGAGGGTAATTGATCGCGGGTGATTACATAATCCTGTGACATTGCATCCACCCACCAATCCTTATCTGCATACCTATGGGATGTCGCAGTAAAAGCTTCCGAATCCAATTCTTTCGTACGGCTGTAATCATACCACGGCATAAAGTATGTCCATTTTGCCCCTGCCTCCCACTGGGCGGATATCCGGGCAAGATGATACACTTTCCCGCTTTGTTCGCCATTTCCACATTCGCTCAATGCCACCAGCTTACCCGGACAAGAAGCAGTTATCGTACCGTACTGCCTGAAACAGTATTCCCCAGTAGTGTACTCATCCTTTGCAGGATACATATCACGCCCCACCATATCGACGTATTCATCCCCCGGATAAAACTCGCTATCCTTAGTTTGTGTAGTCCATACCCAAATCAGATTGTTGATTCCTTCTTTCTTAAAATAATTGAAAATATAAATCCATAGTTTCTTGTACGCTTCCGCCCCGTCATTTCCCCACCAAAACCAGGCTTTTCCATTCTTATAATTATAGATATTACCGGCAGCCTCATGCAAAGGACGCCATATTACAGGAATTCTCTTATCGCGAAGCAACTTCAAATAGCCCGCCAGCTTCTTCAAATCGGCCTTGACGACTTCGTTTTCCCAAGTGCCCTCCTTTGTAGCGTTAGCAGCACTGAAAACAGTCGTCGTCCTTTTTCCCGTACCCGGATCTACAGAACCGTCCCCCGGAGTATAGTGCCGTTCGGCACTTCCTTGGACACATGGCACTCTCCAATGCCAGCCCGCACCCACAAGCCCGTTCTTGTTCCACCAGTCTTCCACTATTTTCGTTTTCGAATAATCAATCCACGAACAAGGGGAATACTCCAAAGAGAGATAGTCAAAAAAAGCAATAGCCGGATACTTGCCTGTATGCTGATATACCCATTCCGCCTCATTGACATTCCAACTCGGGCATGCCATTGTTCCGGACAGTGTTTTCTTATTCCTGTTCTCCCTTAAGAAATCATATACTTTCACCGCTTGCTCCGAAGCACCGGAAGTACAAAGGACAGGTGTAATAACAGGTTCCTCTCCTTTGCCCGAATGCCCGGCAAATTCTTCTCCCGACGAACATGCCATAAGTACGAACGCAGTCCCTGTCAGGAACACTCGGGATTTCACTATACCAATGGTCGGTCTACTTTTTTTCATTGTAATATTTTTAAGTTTAATGTAGGTAATAAAGAATTATCTTTCCGAAAGCAAAAGTAGAGATGTGCACATGAAATATGGCTCCCAAATGGTTTTCACACTATCCTATTTGTCACATGATACATTTGGAACAGTATTCAGATACATTCGGGGAAAAAAGAATCCCTGACAAAATAAACATTGCCAGGGATTTCGTCAAGCAGTTCCGTTCTAACTAACGGATGCCGTCTTATTTTGAATTATTTTTCAGGCTCTCCTAATATCCTCTTTATATGCTGCTTCAAGATATAGAATGCCGGATCGCCCATAGGGCCATGGCCATGACCCCCGATTTCATAAAGGAATGTTTCTTTGTGCCCGACCAATAAACATTCCGCCACATATACGCATTCTCTTCATAACGTCCGAAAAGTTCCAATTCCCGGTCGCCTGTAATGAGAACCAAAGGCGGAGCATCCTTGCGAACATGAAACAAAGGAGCAAATTCATCAACAGTAGGCTGAAGATTATCTATGCCATTCATCTTCCGATAAGAAAAATGACTAATCACCTGCCCGCTGAAAGGTATCAATCCGGCAATAGAATCAGCATCTATATCATATTTTTTCAACCATCTTTTATCCAGACCGACCATAGCCGTCAGATAGCCGCCTGCAGAATGGCCGGATATAAATATCTTATTCTTATCACCCCCATATTTTTCCACTTCCCGGAAAGCCCACGCAACAGAAGCAGCGGCATCATCCAGACATTCGGAAATAGCCACCTTCGGAAGTAGGCGATAATTTACGGCAATAACCACCATTCCATTTTTCTTCAGCCTGCCCGGTATTGATTTATTGCCTTGGGTAAGCCCCCCGCCATGAAACCAAACTACCACAGGACATCCGGTCTTATTTTCCGGATAATAAACATCCAGCTTGCAACGCTCCGTTGCATAAGGGTCTTTTGAAGAACTATATGACAAATCCTTTACAGTACGATACGTAATATCCTGGGCATAAAGGACGCCACACATCAAAAGACTCAATAAAAAACAAATTCTTTTTATCATTCTACTTCTATTTATCAGTTAAGTGCAAACTCACTATCGAATTACTGTCCTATCTTCTTTTCAATACGGATATTGGCAAAACTATGGTCTACATTCCATTCTACATTAGGTTGCATTGCCAAAGTTAAAGCTATTTTTCCGGAAACCAATCCGGCAGTAGCTACATTTTCAAGTTCCAGAGTTACAGTATACCATTCTCCAAATGTATTCATATTCTCATCTAATGAATATTTCCACTGGTAATTACCGCCATTCAGCTTAATCAGATAACCGCCTGTCTTCGACGTAATGTCATAGAACGGATAATCCGAAGCCGAATTAACTTCAAATTTGAACAGGTAGTCAGAAGGATTAGCGGCAACTTCCTCATCTAATATAATACTGCCGGAAGGCAATCCTGTATAACTCCAAGCCTTATAAGTGCCTTTTACCCGGAAAAAAGAACCGGCCAAAGCTACAGGGTCTCCTGTATTGGAACCATCGGTTATAAAATCCTTACCGCCCCAAATACCATAATCCGAAGGATTAGCCAAGTCCCAAACAAGATTGTCCGTTTGCCGATAAGGTAATTGATAAGAGCAATGTCCTTCTGTACCATTCCATTCCACTACAATCATCGAGTTATCCGGAATATCCCCCGGAAGTTTGGCAGTAATCACCTGGTCTGTCACGCTTTCTATCTCCAGTTCCGTATCGCCAAACTTGATGACAGATGACGAATTCTTGCCAAATCCATATAATTCAAAATATTTGCCCTTTATCTGTAAGGACGTGCCGGGCAAAGCAAATTCATTATACAGACCGTTTATTTCCATCACAGGGACATCCAGTTTGAATTCACAAGTCGTATTCCCCCGCTCTGTTTCATAATATAATTTGTTCGTGATTTCTTCAGGCATATCCCCCGGTAAAGGGAAACACGCCTTTTTTGACGTCGCATACACTTCCGACAAATCCACTTCCATATTATTGAAAGTAATTTTCGTCACATTGCTCAAATTCTCCCCGACCAACACAATCATTTCACCAAATCCCCCTTTGGTCAGCGGAACCTGTAAATCCGTATCATCCGGAGAATAGATGCCCTGCACATCGGGTGCTCCAAATGAGTTCATGCCATCATCATAACCATCATTATAAGTTACAACATCCTGACAAGAGAACAGAGTTGCCAACAACACTGTCCCTATCAATATTCTATTCAAAGTCTTCATATTATTCATAAATTATTGGGTTGAACATACGGCTTAGTTCCAGCCCGGATTATTTTTATCAATAGCCATATTGGTAGAAACTTCCAACGATGGCAACGGATACAGCAGGTGACGGAATTCACGACGTTTGTTAATACTTCCCTCGTCATAAGGAGTACGCGTACCATCTTCATTGATTCCACCCAAAGAATTCATTACGTCCAAATATATTCCCCAACGGAGCAAATCCCAACGACGGTCACCTTCATAAGCCAGTTCCTTTGCACGTTCCTCAAAAATGACCGAACGTAACTCCACTTTCGTTTCAATAGCACCGTCTCCGGTTACAGAAGCCTCTTTGGCATTCGAACGGATACGAATATCATTCAAAGCATCAATCGCATCCTGTGAAATCCCGTCATTCAATTCGCATTGTGCCTCTGCGTAAATCAATACAATATCAGCATAACGCAAGAATGGCCAATAAGCATCCGTACGGCCAATCGTGGGGTCTGTCACATCGGCATATTTAGTTGTAAAGGCGAGGCAATTAGATGATATGCTGTTCGTATAGGTGAGTCCGTCATTGAATGGCGCTACAGGTTCCTGCACTTTCACGTCGTCCATATTCTTACCGGTAGCCATCAACTTATATTCCGGGGTTCCCGGATAATAATATCCCCTGCCATTCTTCACCTGACTGTCATACTGGAAGCGATGCTTGACTCCTTTCGTTATACGGTAATCCTCGTTATCAAACAAGCAATACCAATGAAAACGATTGCCTACCCAAGGGCCTTTCTGCAATACCCCTCCGGCATCCTGCATGCCGCAGTACCATTGATGTACTCCGTTACCATACTCTTCGTCAGCACTCCTTGTCCGTACGGAAAACATATGTTCACTTTCATCAAAACCGCTTTTCTTCCACAATTCATCAAAAGACAACAGTCTGTAAGTCCCATAACTCACATCAGGATTCCTCCCCATTATAATACCTGCATAATACGCCGCTTTCTCATAACAGTCTTTCCAGTTAAGCGATTCATAACCTGCCACCTGTGTCTTCTCGAATGTATTCGAAACCGGATTAGTCAATATTTTCGTTCCTGCATTATAACTATAGGAAGGACCGGACTTCACAATCATCTTTTCTCCTGCCGGAAGCGCACCCGCCCCCATAGTGGCATACACTTTTGCCAGCAGGCCAATCGCAGTGCCCGCAGCGACATGTCCCTTTTGATATTCGGCATCCGTATTTTTATACATCATACCGGCTGCCTGCTCTAACAAACGTATAATCTCCGCATACACATCAGGAATAGGACGACGAGGCTGGTTATAGCTGGCTCCTTCACTGATAGCGACATCAAACAACGGAATTTCACCATATGCACGGGTCAGCAAGAAATAAGAGAATGCTTTCTGAAAATAAAGTTCTCCCAACGCATTCCGTTTTACTTTCTCATCCGCACCGGTTATTTCATTTACATAATGTATGGCTACGTTTGCCCGATGAATCAAATTATAACAACCCGTCCAAATAGAAGTCGCATACTCGTCCGCCTGAAAGTTTCCCGCTCCCAAATTACTGAAAGCCCAGTCCGGCCCGGTTATATAATCGGAATCAAGTTCCAGGCAACGTGGAAAACTACTATAACGGAACATATTGTTTCCCCATTTACTATATACTCCGGTCAGCCATAAATCTACAGCCGCATTATCATTGCCCAACTGGTCGGGACCGACAAAAGCATAAGGTTCCTCCTTCAAAAAGTCACTGCAAGAAGCCAGTCCCAGACTGCCCGTTGCCCAAAGACTTAAAACAACATACAATTTATATAATTTCATAATTCTATATCTTAATGGTCAGTTTAAAAATCGACTTTTAGTCCTAATGAGAATGTACGGCTGCTCGGATAAGAATATATATCCACACCACGCCGGGAAGTATCAGAACCGAAGGCGTTTACTTCAGGGTCAAACCAACTATATCCGGTAATGGTAAACAACCTTTAAACTTAGGTCTCCATGTATAACCGATACTAAGATTCTTCAACTTCAAATAAGAGCCGTCTTCCACGTAGCGATTTGAAATTAACATAGTCCGTTCATAACTATTCACCGCTTTAGGCCATTTGGCAGAAGCCCTATTTGCTTCTGTCCAACGAGTATTATAAGCATCTACAGGAATATTAGCCGTATTGCCCATCTTTACTTCCATCAGGTTACCATTAAAAATATCATTTCCCTGGCTTCCTTGCAGGAAAAAACTCAAAGTGAAATTCTTCCACCGGAAATTATTGGTTATACCATATACATAGTCAGGGTTCGTATCACCAATCACTACCCTGTCTGCATTCGTTATGGCAGGGGCATCGTCAAAATTCCGGTACTTTATTTCTCCTATCATACTCTTTCCTTTCGCACGGACACTTGGATCCGGGGAAGCCATGACTTCAGCCAGATTATTATAGAAACCATCTTCTACGTACCCGAAAATTGTTCCGATAGGATAGCCGTTACGCTGCAAGAATACATCATCCGCTTTATACCATAGTCTTGCGGAAAACTGGTCAGAATCAAGTCCGCCAACTTTATTTTTATTGAAAGATATATTGGCGTCGATGTCCCACTTCAAAGGAGTATTCCGCAATACATAGAATTTCCCGGAAATCTCCAGCCCTTCATTCGTCACATATCCCCTGTTCACCATCATACTTGAGAAACCGGTGCTGGAAGGTATTTTCACCTCCTGCAGCAAGTCGCGTGTTTTCTTATAATAATAATCCACAGTCAGGTTGACGCGATTATTAAAGAATCCTATATCCAATCCGGCATTATACTGGGCAGTTGTCTCCCAATGCAAATCTTCCGCTACGGGACCACGCCATTCCACTTCTGCGAAACCGCTGCTGATAGCACCACCACTAAAAGGATAATTAGCAGGATTCAACATGGGCAAAGTCCGGTAACTTCCAATCCCCTGATTACCCGTCTCACCATAGCTGAGACGCAACTTCAAATTACTGAAAATATTCAGATTCTTAATAAATTTCTCTTCCGACAAACGCCATGCTACAGCTCCCGAAAGGAAGTTTGCCCATTTATTGTTTTCCGTGAATTTGCTGGAACCGTCAACACGATAAGATGCCGTAAAGATGTATTTATCCATCAACGTATAATTGATACGCCCCAAAAATGAAGCCAATGACGAATCCGTACGGTCGCTCTTCAATTTGCCGGGAAGTGTACCTAGGCTCATATCATATTCCTGAGTCAAATCACTGGGGAATCCCGTAGCCGACATCGATTTACTTCCATAGTCCCTCTTCTCGACAGTAAAACCGCCCACGGCATTAACGGAGTGGATTTTCTTGAATGTCTTATCGAAAGTAAACAATGACTCGGCAGTAATTCCCATACTCCAGTTGGTAGACTGTCCTGCCTTACCGTTTATATTATTAGCTTCGGAACCTTCTGATGTCCTGCGACCATAATACGTGCCGCGTTCCCTGTTTGTATAATTAATACCCAAGTTCTGACGGAATTTCAAGAACGGGAACAGCTTTATTTCCAAATAAGAAGAAGTAAATACATTATTGGACTTCAGGTTATCCTTTGCCGAGTTAATATAAGCATAAGGGTTGGATGCCAGCCAGCTCAATTCGTCCGAGTTCAGTGTCTCATCGTCACTCGGGTCATAAGTAGTCGGAAACACGAGCGCGGAACGGATAACTCCATAATCATTAGAGTTCGTCCGGGAAAAGTCGGTGTCCGTATGAGAAAAGCTGATATTCACTCCCATATCAAGCCAACTCTTAATCTTGCGCCCCATATTGGCACGAATCGAATAACGTGTAAAACCAGATTCCTTGATAATACCCTGTTGTTTCAGATAGTTGCCCGAGAACGAGTGCCAGCTACCGTTTCTGGAGCCACCGGACACACTGATATTATATTCTTGCGAGAAACCGTCCTGATAAATCAAATCCTGCCAATCGGCCACACCGACTTTCGTTGCATTGCCGTACTCATCCGTGTAAATGCCCGGATTCAGAAAATCTTCCGGTGCAGGATTGTACTTACCTTGAGACTTGTCGGAATTGCTATACGACCACTTTCCCGGATAAGGCAAAGAAGTGTATGCTTTTCCATGATACTTATAACTATTCTCTACTTGCTCATTCCTGTATAGCGCATATTGATAAGCATCCAATACATCTACGCGGTTAGCAATCCGGGAAAAAGAGAAATTAGCAGTAAACCTCACCTTATCCGCCCCCGGTTCTCCACGCCTGGTCGTAATCAATACAACACCGTTCGCACCACGTGAACCATAGATAGCCGTAGCCGACGCATCCTTCAAGACTTCAATTGACTGTATATCATGCGGATTGATAAATGCCAGAGGATTGGACTCATTATTTCCGGAATTGGCATCGCTGCTTGGTGTCCCCCCCGCGTCATAAGGTACGCCATCTACAATATACAAAGGCTGTGAATCCGTAGAAAAAGAGTTCGTACCACGAATCTGTATACTGATACCACCACCGGGAGCACCGTCACTTTGATTCACTACCACACCAGCTATTTTTCCCGCAAGTCCCTGGCTCAAATCCGCCGGATTTCCCCTCATCAAGTCATCCCCTTTGATTTGTGACACAGCGCCGGATAAGTCCCTCTTTTTCATCGTACCATAACCCACTACCACGACCTCATCCAATAATTCCGCGTCATCCGACAGCTCCACCTTTATTTGGGACTGCCCACTTTTCAAAGTTATTTCTTTCGATTTATAGCCGACAAAAGTAACGGACAATACAGCCTTTTCCGGCACACCGTTCAACGTAAACCGACCGTCTACATCGGTTATCGTACCTTTGGACGTACCTTTCACCACTACATTGGCGCCAATGACCGCCTCACCATTCTTATCGACAACCGTACCCTTAATTGTCCTACTCTGCTGTACAGCTTCATACTCCTCCGGTGCGATAGCCCGTACGTTCACTATTCCTCCGAATAACAACGCCAGACAAGCCCCTGTTATCAACATATTCTTATGAAAATTCTTTTTCATATATATCAAATTAAATGTTAACCTTTAAAATTTGCCATTTCTTTTCACACCGCAACTATTTTTTCTCCTTGAGATTCAAGGATTTCAGTTTGACTACTCCCGCTTTTGTTGCACTGATACCCAAACCGTCAACAGAATTTTTATATGCCGGTTCCAGTTCAAGAACAGCTTTCTTTTTTCCTGCAGGAACCTTAACCTTGGATTTAATTTTCTGATCTTTATCATCTTTAGCGGAATAAGTTGCCATAAACATGACATCCATAGGCAAAGCCTCCTCAAACTCAATCACAATACAATCATATGCCGAGCAATCCAGGCGGGACAGCCACCATCCGCCTCCCTGCCAATTTTTAGTAAAAGTAATGGTTGCTGTTTCCGCATCAAACTGTGCTTCCCCCCAAGATTTAAACTTTTTGGTTTCCACATTGTAATCTTTCGCCCACACTGATGATACAGTTAAAAGCAAAAGTACGGCAATTAATAAATTTTTCTTCATAATACATCGTTTTATTAAGATTAATAAAAAAGTTATCGTTTCATTTCTTCCAAAACCAGAGATTTCACACAAACCGTACCCGGTTTCGAACCACTGATACCCAGACCGTCTATGGATTTCTTATAAGTAATATCCAACATAATCGCCGCCTCTTTTTTTCCGGCAGGAATTGTAACCTTAGATTTGAGTTTCTCATTTCTTTCATCCTTCGCCGAATAGATGACTATGAACACGACATCCATGGGCAAAACCTCCCGAAACTCAATCCGTGCGGATTCATATTCCGAACAATCCTGCGCCAACCACCAGCCACCACCCTGCCACTTCTGTGTCCATGTTATTTTCATGCCTTCCATGTCAAATTGTGTATTTCCCCAGGGCTGAAAGTCTTTTGTCAATACATTAAAGTCCTTTCCGCATACGGAAGATGCTATCATAAAAGAAGTTGCAGCTATTAATAGTTTTCGTTTCATATCCTGTTATTTAATTCCGGTTTCCTATTTTGATACCTGTATCCATAGTTTATTTCGATAGCAAATATAGAGAGAGGGCAGCCCTCCCTCTTTCTCCAAATGAGTTTCAGGCTGTCCTTTTTGTATCTTGATACATTTGCGCTACTATCCTGATACATTTCGGAATATCAGAAACGACCGGAAAGGGATTTCCGATTCCTAATTTTCATATCTTTGCAAAAAACGAATCAATCCATATGAAAAAACATCTCTTATCTGCATTGTTTTGTCTATTTGTCCTAACGTTGCAAGCTAGCGAAAGACTTAATTTCCGTACCTTTGATGTAAAATCCGGTATAGCTGACAACTATGTGCAATCTATCCTGTGCGACAGATACGGTTTTATGTGGTTCTCCACTCTCAACGGGTTAAGCAGATATGACGGCTATCAATTCAAGACATACACCACCACACAACTGGGAGCCTACAACAACGACATTGAATTTACAGCGGAAGACGCTTCGGGCACAATCTGGATAAAAACTCCCAAATCTTACTATTTCTATAATCGCGAGAAGGATGAAATTGATGATCACATAACTCCTATACTGGAACAATTCGGAATATATGGAACTCCAGACAACTTATATATAGATAAAGACCTGAATTTATGGTGCACAGTCAATTCCACCCTCTATTATTATGTATTCAGGCAAAAAGAACTTTATACTTTATCTCTTCCTCAAAATTGCCAGGTGCTGCAAATCGACTGTTACCAGTCAAACGCTTATGTACTATTGTCGGACAGCTATATTTATCACATCGACTGGAGAGCGCAAAGCCTTTGCAAAGAAGTGCAGATTGTCCTGCCTCTCGGATGGAAACAACGAATGTACATAGACACCTTTTCCAGGCTTTGGCTTTATGTCCCCCATACCAAAGGAGTATGTTGTTATGACCCTAATGCCAAAGAATGGTTTTCTTTTCCCGGAGAAAAAGAAATTACCAACGAACTTATCACAGCCGTTATAGACGATGGAAAAGGGAATATATGGATTGGTACGGACAACAAGGGCATTTACATTAGTTATCATCAGGACGGAAAAGGATATGAGAGACTTAGCAAAGAAGTGGACAATCCATTTTCATTGCCCAACAATCATATCTGTTGTTTTTATAAAGACCATTCGGACATAATGTGGGTAGGTACAAGCAAATTGGGAGCCACCTTCACAAGTCTGCACAATGTCACATTTGAAACCTGCCGGTTGCCCCAGCAAGAAGATGTAAGTTGCCTTGTGGAAGACAAAGACGGAAATCTATGGCTGGGATTTGACGGGGAAGGACTGGCTTACTATGACAGGAAAAAAAACAACTATACTTTCATTTCGAAAAAACAGGATGCTATCCCTTCCGATATAATTGTATGTTCATATAAGGATTCAAAAGGACGGCTTTGGTTCGGCAGCTACGGCAACGGGGCGTTCTATGAGCAAAATGGAAAATTCAGCAAAGTGGCAACTACATATGAACAAAAATATTCTATCGATTATGTCCGCTGCATCACAGAAGACAAATATGGGAACATTTGGTTGGGAACCATCATGAACGGAATCTACTGTCTGGATAATACCGGAAATATAACGCCTTATACTATGGAAAAAACCGGAATGCTCACCAACAGTATCACCACATTCTCGTGTGCGGACGGAATCAATCTCTATATAGGAACCAGTAGCGGACTGTATTGCATGAACACTGAAACCAAAGAAATATCGCTCCTGGAAAACAACAATTCAGCTTCAAATTTATTTGAAGAAGTACACATCAACTGTATTTATCAGGATACAAGGGGGCTTTTATGGATTGGCACCCGGAAAGGTATGGATGTATATAACAAAAATACAAAAGAACGAATTCATTTGTCTACCAAAAACGGATTGTCTCATGATTATATACGGGCAATCACTGAAGATAAAGAAAAAAACATATGGGTTACTACCGACCATGGCGTGACAAACATCATAGCGACCAACTCACCGGAACCTTCGTCCAAATTTCTCTGTTATCCTTATTTTGAGGAAGACGGAATAGGAAATATGGCTTTTAACAATCATTCCATTACTTGTACTCAACAAGGTGAAATCCTGATGGGGGGCTCTGGGGGCTATCTGCGTATCAATCCACGTTTCATAAACTACCGTCATGAAAGCCATCCGGTTATATATACCAGTCTTTACCTCGCCAACCAGCGCATGGAAGTAGGCAGCAAAAACAGTAGCGGACGTATATTACTAAACAAAAATATCCAATTGCTGAATGAAATAACGATGGACTATTCCGACAGTAACTTTGCATTAGAGGTTTCTTCCATGGACTACAACTCCTTGCATAAATTACAATATGCTTATCGTCTGAACAAGGACGAAGAGTGGGTTAAACTGGAAGGAAACCGGATTTACTTTAATAAGCTTTCTCCCGGAACCTATCAATTGGAAGTAAAAGTATACGAGAATAATAACAGTTATAAGAACAGTAAAGCCAGTTGCCTTACGATACATGTCTTACCTCCTTTTTGGTTGTCCGTTCCGGCATATATAGGCTATACCCTACTTCTAGCAGGTGTTATCATTTTCTTCTTCCTGAAAATGAAACGTAAGCACATCCGCAACCTTAGCCAGCAAAAGCGTGAGATGGAGATAATCCAGCAACATGAGATGGATGAAGCCAAAATGCGCTTTTTCACGAATGTCAGTCATGATTTACGCACTCCTTTATCGTTGATAATCATTCCTTTAGAAAAATTGTTGTCTTCTAATCTGGAGAAAGGAGTAAAAGAAGAGCTGGAACTGATACACCGAAATTCGGAAACTCTTTTAAATGAAGTAAACCAATTGCTCGATTTCCGGAAATTAGACCAACAGAAAACGCAGTTAATGCTTTCCCACGGTAATCTTTCGGACTTCGTAAAAGAAGTATGCGGTTCCTTTATCCCACAAGCCGTCAAAAAAGGCATAAACATCCGTCTACACATAAACGAAACGAAAATGGATATGGATTTTGACCGTAACAAGATACAGCGTATCCTGCTTAACCTTTTATCCAATGCTGTAAAATACAATTACGAGAATGGAGAAGTCATCGTTGCACTGGACAAGATAACAGCCAATGGAACAGAGAACGCACAAATACAGGTTGCCGATACCGGTATCGGCATTAAAGATGAAAATAAAGATAAAATATTCGACCGTTTTTTTCAAGAACAACATTCTACCACTACCTATATAGGAAACGGTATCGGTCTACATATTGTGAAAGAGTATGTCACTATGCATCACGGGACAATCACGGTGGAAAACCATATTCCTCAAGGGACGATATTTACCATCACTCTTCCTGTCACCCACAATTATGCAGTCAATGATGAAAAACAAGACGAGGCTGAAATCCGGGAAAAAGCAGTTGATGAGGTGTCCGACACAACAGATACTCATAAAACTTCCCTATTAATAGTTGAAGACAATGACGATTTTCGTAACTTTCTTATCAACTGCCTTAAAGGCACTTATCAAGTATTTGACGCACCCAATGGAAAAGAGGCATTGGAAATACTTGCCCATCAATCCATACAGATTGTCATCAGCGATGTTATGATGCCCGAAATGGATGGAATGGAACTATGTCGTAAAATAAAGACAGACATCCGTTATTCTCATATCCCTGTAATTCTACTAACGGCACGCACAGCCGACGAACATGAATTAAGCGGATTAAAAGAAGGAGCGGACGATTACATTACTAAGCCATTCAATTTGGAAATACTTCTTCTGCGTATTCAAAAGATACTAAAATGGACGAAAAACAACCACGAGAAGTTCAAAACCATTGACATATCTCCGAGTGAAATAACCGTAAGTTCCCTGGACGAACAACTCATAGAAAAAGCGATCCGTGCAGTTGAAGAAAATATGGATAATTCCGAATTTTCTGTTGAAGAACTAAGTTCTTATGTAGGGATGAGCCGCGGACATCTTTATAAGAAACTAATAATGATTACCGGCAAATCTCCTCTTGAGTTTATACGAATACTACGTGTCAAACGCGGAAAACAACTGTTGGAGCAAAGTCAGCTGAATGTTTCCCAAATAGCTTATCAAATAGGACTTTCTCCCAAGCAGTTTGCAAAATATTTCAAGGAAGAGTTCGGATATGTGCCTTCCGAATACATAAAAAATAACAATACAAACTAAATACAAGTTTTACTCTTCCACTTTTTCTCTGCCTGATAGACTCCAAAAATAATGCAACCTGCTCCCAATAATGTAATCCATGTGATTTGTTCGTGAAGAATGATTATGGATGCCACCATTGTTACCAACGGATTGAGATAGATATAATTGGAGGCTCTAACGGTTCCCAACTGTTTCAATACCACATTCCAAAGGACATAACAAACCAAGGATGCCAGGACGGCCAGAAATAAGAGATTGGATAATACAACCGGTTTTAAAAGTACATCGAAATCAGGTTGTAACGGATGAAGAAGAAAGGCGGGAAGTATGGTTAATACTCCATAAAAGAATATTTTGCGGGTGATAAATACTGTGGGGTAACGCCCTGTCATTTTCTTTATCACCAAACTATAAAATGCCCACGACAGGGCGGCAAGTAAAGTGAGCAAATCCCCTACCGGAGATAATTTGAGTACAAAACTACCGTTGAAGACCACCAGTCCCACCCCGATTAAAGCTAATATGGAGCCATAAATCAAACCTTTGGTGGCTTTTTCACTCTTATAAAAGAGGAGGGAAAGAATGGTAGTAAGCAGGGGAGCTGTGCAAATGATGAAAGCGACATTGGATGCTTGTGTGATCCCCAAAGCTGTATTCTCTGTAAAGAAATAGAGTGAACCACCGAAGAAACCTCCTGCCATCAACCAAAGTTCGTCTTTCCAATTACCCGCAAACAGACGTTTGGGAGAAATCACCCAAATACCCAGATAAGCAATGAGAAAACGATAGAAGAATATCTCCTGTGGGGTCAGTCCGTGATTAATCAATACTTTGGTTGATATGAAAGTCAATCCCCAGATAGCAACTACAAGTATCGCAATCAGATGGTAATATCCATGCTTCAATTCCATAATGGTGGTGATGTTTGTTTAATAGAGTGCAAAGATAGCGAGAAGTTATGGAATGTTTGTTTGGAGAAGTAACAAAAAGCCCGTACCTTTGTTTATGTTCAAAGAAAGCTCCTAAAATAAGGTATAAGTTATGGAAAAATATATAGCACCGGACAGAAAACGTATCCCATACGGCATGATGAACTTTGCAGTAATCCGCCGCGACGACTGTTATTATGTGGACAAAACCCGGTTTATACCCATGATAGAAGAAGCGGACAAGTTTTTCTTCTTTATTCGTCCGCGCCGTTTCGGCAAAAGCCTCACTGTAAATATGTTGCAGCACTATTATGATATACTTGCCAAGGATAAGTTCGAAGCGCTGTTTGGCGACCTTTACATCGGAAAGCACCCTACGCGCGACCGGAACAGCTATCTGGTACTATACCTCAACTTCTCCGGAATAGTAGGCGAACTGCACAACTATCGCAAGGGGCTGGACGCGCATTGCCAAACAATGTTCGACTATTTCTGTGACATTTACGCCGACTATCTCCCCAAAGGCATCAAGGAAGAACTCGACAAAAAAGAAGGAGCTGTCGAACAATTTGAATACCTGTTCACAGAATGTAATAAGACCAACCAACGTATTTACCTCTTTATCGACGAATACGACCATTTCACCAATGCTATCCTCTCGGATATAGAAAGCCTGCACCGCTATACGGACGAAACACATGGCGAAGGTTATCTGCGCGCTTTTTTCAATAAAATCAAAGCCGGAACCTATTCCAGCATCGAGCGTTGTTTCATCACCGGCGTAAGCCCCGTGACAATGGACGACCTCACAAGTGGTTTCAATATCGGAACCAACTACTCGCTCACACCGGAATTCAACGAGATGATAGGTTTCACGGAAGAAGAAGTGCGCCAAATGCTCACTTACTATTCCACCACCAGTCCATTCAACCACAGTGTGGACGAATTGATAGAAATAATGAAACCTTGGTATGACAACTACTGCTTTGCGGAAGAATGTTATGGTGAAACCACTATGTACAACTCTAATATGGTACTCTACTTCGTCAAGAATTATATTCAACGAGGCAAAGCCCCCCGGGATATGGTAGAAGACAATATCCGTATCGACTACGAAAAATTACGTATGCTCATCCGGAAGGACAAAGAGTTTGCCCATGATGCCTCCATCATACAGACATTGGTGAGCGAAGGCTACGTCACCGGAGAACTGAAAAAAGGTTTTCCTGCTGTCAATATCACCAACCCCGACAACTTTGTGAGCCTGCTCTACTATTTCGGTATGCTCACCATTAGCGGCACGTACGAAGGAAAGACCAAACTCACCATCCCTAATCAGGTAGTCCGCGAACAAATCTACACTTATCTGCTAAGTACCTATAACGAAGCCGAACTCAATTTCAGTAGTTACGAAAAAAACGAACTTGCCAGTGCTCTTGCCTACGATGGCGACTGGAAAGCCTATTTCGGTTATATTGCCGACTGCCTGAAACGCTACACTTCCCAGCGAGACAAGCAGAAAGGTGAATTTTTTGTCCACGGCTTTACGCTTGCCATGACGGCACAAAACCGTTTCTACCGTCCCATTTCCGAACAGGACACACAGGCAGGTTATGTCGATATTTTCCTCTGTCCGCTACTGGATATCTATTCAGACATGAAGCACAGCTACATTGTGGAACTGAAGTATGCCAAGTATAAAGATCCCGAAAACCGCGTGGAAGAACTGCGACAGGAAGCTATTGACCAAGCCAATCGCTATGCTGACACTGATACGGTGAAGAGAGCAGTCGGCACTACACAGCTTCATAAGATTGTGGTGGTGTACAAAGGAATGGATATGCCGATATGCGAAGAGGTTTAATACAAAAAAGGCACTCGCATTACAAGCGCATTATGCAAAAAACAGATAGGCTAACAATATGAAAAGATCAATAAAACGTTTGCCCAAACGCACGCAAGAAGAGTTGGCGGTGTTGCAAGAGCTGATATTGTCGAATCTTACGAATGTGCGTATGATTATCTTGTATGGAAGTTATGCGCGGGGAAAATATGTCATCTGGGATGAAACATACGACGAACGTGGAGTAACTACTTACTACCAAAGTGATTTGGATATTCTGGTGATATGTGATACGAGAGACGCAAATAAAGCAGAGAGGCATGCGCGCGAGGTGATCGTTCCTAAATATGATACAAGAATGGAAGGAAAGCGGCATCCGGCACCGCCTAATATTATTGTAGAAACTCCAGTGACCATTAATAGAGCTATAAGAAGAAAGCATTATTTCTTTTATGAAATTATAAAAGACGGAATTCTATTGTATGACAATGGTACGTTTCAGATTGGTAAACCTGAGAAGTTGCCGTATCGGGAGATTAAGCAATATGCAGAGGAAGAATATGAAGAATGTTTCTACATGGGAGAATGTTTTCTAGATTCGGGGCATACTGCTTACGAAAAAGGTAATTTTAAATATGGCTCTTTCTTATTACATCAAGCCTGCGAACGTTACTACAAAACGTTTACTCTTGTGTATAGCGGTATTCGCCCTAAATCTCATGAATTGAAAGTACTGGGAGCGATGGTCAGAAGCTGTTCACGAGGATTTGCTAATGTGTTTCCTACCAATACTCCCGAAGAAAATAAAGCGTTTGATAAATTATGCAGGGCATATATCGAAGCGCGATACAACCGGCTGTTCACCGTTAACAAAGAGGAATACGAGTATATGCTGGCACGAACAGAGGTGCTGCGCGAAGTGACTATCCGGGAATGTGCTGCACGCATGACATATTACGACGAGATGATAGAAAAAGAAGAGAAAGACAAGATATAACCATATATTATAAAAATGAAGAATTACCCTCATCACAGCTATCTGTAATGAGGGTAATCACGTTAAAAGAGAGTTTCGATACATCTCCTTACTATCAAATTCTTATATGAAGAACTATTTGGTCACCTTGTAAGTTCCACTTCCATACTCCTTT
>OGEW01000096.1_pt1 | contig 39425 bp, 20 predicted proteins | sample 1570781 | NCBI WGS metagenome assembly OGEW01 (sample SAMEA2582047, study PRJEB24529) | metagenome | biome: Human gut stool | place: China | collected 2011 | reverse complement strand
ACTATCACTTAAATAAGTGATATTGGTTGTCTGGAGATTCAGGGGGCCAGTCTACTGATATTATTCATCAAATAATAACAAAATAGCCATTGCACCGGGTTGAACAATTTACAAAAGAAAGATATTCCATATCGTATAATGCGATTAAATACGCCGTCTTATAGAAAATGATGGTTAGATTAATATGCGGATTATCTTTCTACGCAAGGAGTATTTATCTTTACTCCCGTCAATGATTGCATCTCTTTTCTCTGCTAACGGTGTCGCGGCGGTCACTGATTCATGCCAGGGATATGATGTCAAAGCGAGTTGTCAGGCCAGCAGGCAAAGCCTTTCAGGCATTACGCAGGACTGGAGTATCGCTGATGGGCAATGGCTGGTTTTTTCGGATATGACCAATAACGCCAGCGGTGGGGCCGTATTTTTGCAACAAGGAGCGGAATTTTCACTATTACCAGAAAATGAAACTGGAATGACTCTGTTTGCCAATAACACCGTTACAGGAGAATATAATAACGGCGGGGCCATATTTGCTAAAGAAAACTCAACGCTGAATCTTACTGATGTTATTTTTTCCGGTAACGTCGCAGGCGGCTATGGTGGCGCAATCTATTCTTCTGGTACTAACGATACTGGTGCCGTCGATTTACGTGTCACTAACGCCATGTTTCGCAAAAACATCGCTAATGATGGCAAAGGTGGCGCAATTTATACCATTAATAATGACGTTTATTTAAGTGATGTTATTTTTGATAACAACCAGGCATATACATCAACAAGTTACAGTGATGGCGATGGCGGGGCAATCGATGTTACCGATAATAATAGCGACAGCAAGCATCCTTCAGGTTATACGATAGTAAATAACACTGCCTTTACAAATAACACTGCCGAAGGTTATGGCGGGGCGATATATACCAATAGCGTGACGGCTCCCTATCTTATTGATATTTCTGTTGATGACAGCTACAGCCAGAACGGAGGCGTGTTAGTCGATGAGAACAATAGCGCAGCAGGCTATGGAGATGGTCCTTCCTCTGCGGCGGGTGGCTTTATGTATCTCGGCTTAAGTGAAGTTACCTTTGATATTGCCGACGGAAAAACGCTGGTTATTGGCAATACAGAGAATGACGGAGCTGTTGACTCTATTGCTGGTACCGGGTTAATCACCAAAACAGGTTCCGGCGATCTGGTACTTAATGCAGATAACAATGACTTTACTGGTGAGATGCAGATTGAAAACGGTGAAGTTACCCTGGGCCGCAGCAACTCCCTGATGAATGTCGGCGATACGCATTGCCAGGACGATCCGCAAGACTGCTACGGTCTGACGATAGGGAGTATTGATCAGTATCAGAATCAGGCTGAGCTAAACGTTGGCTCGACCCAACAAACTTTTGTGCACGCATTGACGGGCTTTCAGAATGGCACTTTAAATATCGATGCTGGTGGCAACGTTACTGTTAATCAGGGCAGTTTTGCTGGCATCATCGAAGGTGCTGATCAGCTCACCATTGCGCAAAACGGCAGCTATGTGCTGGCGGGGGCGCAGTCGATGGCGCTAACCGGCGATATAGTCGTTGATGATGGTGCGGTGCTTTCGCTGGAAGGCGACGCGGCAGATCTTGCCGCTCTCCAGGACGATCCGCAGTCGATTGTGTTAAACGGCGGTGTGCTCGATCTCTCTGATTTCTCCACCTGGCAGAGCGGCACATCATACAACGATGGCCTTGAAGTCAGTGGCAGCAGCGGAACGGTTATCGGCAGTCAGGATGTGGTAGATCTTGCAGGTGGCGACAATTTGCATATCGGCGGCGACGGGAAAGATGGCGTCTACGTGGTGGTCGATGCGAGCGACGGGCAGGTAAGTCTGGCAAACAATAATAGTTATTTGGGCACAACACAAATCGCCTCCGGTACGCTGATGGTGAGCGACAACTCGCAGCTTGGAGATACCCACTATAACCGCCAGGTTATCTTTACCGATAAGCAACAAGAAAGCGTGATGGAGATTACCTCCGACGTTGACACGCGTTCAGATGCGGCAGGCCACGGACGTGATATTGAAATGCGCGCCGACGGTGAAGTGGCAGTTGATGCGGGGGTAGACACGCAGTGGGGCGCACTGATGGCTGACAGCAGCGGGCAGCATCAGGATGTGGGTAGCACATTGACTAAAACGGGGGCTGGTACACTGGAGCTGACCGCCAGCGGTACAACGCAGTCGGCGGTACGTGTCGAAGAAGGCACCCTGAAAGGTGATGTTGCTGATATCCTTCCTTATGCTTCGTCACTGTGGGTTGGTGATGGGGCAACGTTCGTTACTGGCGCGGATCAGGATATTCAGTCAATTGATGCTATTTCCAGCGGCACTATCGACATCAGCGATGGTACGGTTTTGCGCCTGACCGGGCAGGATACTTCCGTCGCCCTTAATGCCTCACTATTTAACGGCGATGGGACGCTGGTGAATGCCACCGATGGTGTGACGTTGACAGGTGAGCTTAATACCAACCTTGAAACTGACAGCCTGACTTATCTTTCCAACGTGACGGTTAATGGCAATCTGACCAATACGTCCGGTGCGGTTAGCCTGCAAAATGGCGTCGCTGGCGATACGCTGACGGTAAACGGTGATTATACCGGCGGCGGTACGCTACTGCTCGATAGCGAATTAAACGGCGATGACTCGGTAAGCGATCAATTGGTGATGAACGGTAATACTGCTGGCAACACAACTGTGGTGGTTAACTCCATTACAGGGATTGGTGAGCCGACATCGACAGGCATTAAAGTGGTTGATTTCGCAGCTGATCCCACGCAGTTTCAAAACAATGCGCAGTTCAGTCTGGCAGGCAGCGGCTACGTCAATATGGGAGCGTATGACTACACGCTGGTGGAAGATAACAACGACTGGTATCTGCGATCGCAAGAAGTAACGCCGCCATCGCCACCTGAGCCAGACCCGACTCCCGATCCTGATCCCACGCCGGATCCTGACCCAACCCCCGACCCGGCCCCTGTGCCTGTTTACCAGCCGGTGCTGAATGCCAAAGTTGGCGGTTATCTCAATAACCTGCGGGCGGCAAATCAGGCGTTTATGATGGAGCGACGCGATCACGCAGGTGGCGATGGTCAGACGCTGAATTTACGTGTTATCGGCGGAGATTATCATTACACAGCAGCGGGGCAACTGGCTCAACATGAAGACACTTCTACGGTGCAACTTAGCGGCGATCTGTTTAGCGGGCGCTGGGGCACGGATGGCGAGTGGATGCTTGGGATTGTTGGTGGCTACAGCGATAACCAGGGAGACAGCCGCTCGAATATGACCGGAACTCGCGCCGATAACCAGAACCACGGTTATGCCGTTGGGCTGACATCAAGCTGGTTTCAGCACGGTAATAAGAAGCAAGGGGCCTGGCTGGATAGCTGGCTGCAATACGCGTGGTTTAGCAATGATGTTTCCGAACAAGAAGATGGCACAGATCATTACCACTCGTCGGGGATTATCGCCTCGCTGGAGGCGGGGTATCAGTGGTTACCGGGGCGTGGTGTGGTGATTGAACCGCAGGCGCAGGTGATTTATCAGGGCGTGCAGCAGGATGATTTTACCGCCGCTAACCGTGCGCGCGTGTCACAATCGCAGGGTGATGATATTCAGACGCGGCTGGGTTTACACAGCGAATGGCGTACCGCTGTTCATGTCATACCAACATTAGATCTGAATTATTATCACGATCCCCATTCGACGGAAATTGAAGAGGATGGCAGCACTATCAGTGACGATGCGGTGAAGCAACGGGGTGAAATAAAAGTGGGAGTCACGGGCAATATCAGTCAGCGAGTGTCCCTGCGCGGCAGCGTGGCGTGGCAGAAAGGGAGTGATGATTTTGCCCAGACGGCAGGGTTTTTGTCGATGACGGTGAAATGGTAATCACTGTCTAGTCGGCACGGTTGCCGGATGCGGCGTAAACGCCTTATCCGGCCTACGGGGAGCATTTGTAGGCCTGATAAGACGCGGCAAGCGTCGCATCAGGCATTGGCGCGGCCAAACATCAACCTCACTTATTCTGCGTGTGCAGCATATAGTTCACATCCACGCCGGGGCCGAGTTTAAAAGTATTAGTGATCGGGTTGTAATGCAGCCCAGTGATATGCCGCTCTTTTAAACTGGTCTGATCCACCCAGCCCAGCAATTCTGCCGGTTTAATAAACTTCTTCACATCATGCGTGCCTTTGGGCACCATGCGCAAAATATATTCCGCACCAACCACCGCCATCAGCCATGACTTGCCGTTGCGGTTAAGTGTCGAGAAAAAGACATCGCCGCCTGGTTTCACCAGTTGCGCACAGGCTCTGACCACTGACTGCGGATCGGGGACGTGCTCCAGCATCTCCATGCAGGTCACCACATCATACTGCCCGGCATGTTTTGCCGCGTGCTCTTCCACGGTTTCCTGCACATAATCCACCTGAATGCCGCTTTCCAGCGCGTGCAGTTTTGCCACCTGCAATGGCTCAAAGCCCATATCCAGACCGGTCACCGTCGCGCCTTCGCGCGCCATACTCTCGGCCAGAATGCCGCCGCCACAACCGACATCGAGCACCTTTTTGCCAAATAAACCGCCAGCACGCTCGGCAATATAGCCCAGACGCAGCGGGTTAATGCGGTGCAACGGTTTGAACTCACCTTCAAGATCCCACCAGCGGGAGGCGACGGCTTCAAATTTAGCGATCTCTTCGTGGTCTACGTTATGGTTTTCCGGCGATTTTTCGGCATTCATTGGCACTTCTACTCCGTAATTGGCAAGACAAACGAGTATATCAGGCATTGGATGTGAATAAAGCGTATAGGTTTACCTCAAACTGCGCGGCTGTGTTATAATTTGCGACCTTTGAATCCGGGATACAGTAGAGGGATAGCGGTTAGATGAGCGACCTTGCGAGAGAAATTACACCGGTCAACATTGAGGAAGAGCTGAAGAGCTCCTATCTGGATTATGCGATGTCGGTCATTGTTGGCCGTGCGCTGCCAGATGTCCGAGATGGCCTGAAGCCGGTACACCGTCGCGTACTTTACGCCATGAACGTACTAGGCAATGACTGGAACAAAGCCTATAAAAAATCTGCCCGTGTCGTTGGTGACGTAATCGGTAAATACCATCCCCATGGTGACTCGGCGGTTTATGACACGATCGTCCGTATGGCGCAGCCATTCTCGCTGCGTTACATGCTGGTAGACGGTCAGGGTAACTTCGGTTCCATCGACGGCGACTCTGCGGCGGCAATGCGTTATACGGAAATCCGTCTGGCGAAAATTGCCCATGAACTGATGGCCGATCTCGAAAAAGAGACGGTCGATTTCGTTGATAACTATGACGGCACGGAAAAAATTCCCGACGTCATGCCAACCAAAATTCCTAACCTGCTGGTGAACGGTTCTTCCGGTATCGCCGTAGGTATGGCAACCAACATCCCGCCGCACAACCTGACGGAAGTCATCAACGGTTGTCTGGCGTATATCGATGATGAAGACATCAGCATTGAAGGGCTGATGGAACACATCCCGGGGCCGGACTTCCCGACGGCGGCAATCATTAACGGTCGTCGCGGTATTGAAGAAGCTTACCGTACCGGTCGCGGCAAGGTGTATATCCGCGCTCGCGCAGAAGTGGAAGTTGACGCCAAAACCGGTCGTGAAACCATTATCGTCCACGAAATTCCGTATCAGGTAAACAAAGCGCGCCTGATCGAGAAGATTGCGGAACTGGTAAAAGAAAAACGCGTGGAAGGCATCAGCGCGCTGCGTGACGAGTCTGACAAAGACGGTATGCGCATCGTGATTGAAGTGAAACGCGATGCGGTCGGTGAAGTTGTGCTCAACAACCTCTACTCCCAGACCCAGTTGCAGGTTTCTTTCGGTATCAACATGGTGGCATTGCACCATGGTCAGCCGAAGATCATGAACCTGAAAGACATCATCGCGGCGTTTGTTCGTCACCGCCGTGAAGTGGTGACCCGTCGTACTATTTTCGAACTGCGTAAAGCTCGCGATCGTGCTCATATCCTTGAAGCATTAGCCGTGGCGCTGGCGAACATCGACCCGATCATCGAACTGATCCGTCATGCGCCGACGCCTGCAGAAGCGAAAACTGCGCTGGTTGCTAATCCGTGGCAGCTGGGCAACGTTGCCGCGATGCTCGAACGTGCTGGCGACGATGCTGCGCGTCCGGAATGGCTGGAGCCAGAGTTCGGCGTGCGTGATGGTCTGTACTACCTGACCGAACAGCAAGCTCAGGCGATTCTGGATCTGCGTTTGCAGAAACTGACCGGCCTTGAGCACGAAAAACTGCTCGACGAATACAAAGAGCTGCTGGATCAGATCGCGGAACTGTTGCGTATTCTTGGTAGCGCCGATCGTTTGATGGAAGTGATCCGTGAAGAGCTGGAGCTGGTTCGTGAACAGTTCGGTGACAAACGTCGTACTGAAATCACCGCCAACAGCGCAGACATCAACCTGGAAGATCTGATCACTCAGGAAGATGTGGTAGTGACGCTCTCTCACCAGGGCTACGTTAAGTATCAGCCGCTTTCTGAATACGAAGCGCAGCGTCGTGGCGGGAAAGGTAAATCTGCCGCACGTATTAAAGAAGAAGACTTTATCGACCGACTGCTGGTGGCGAACACTCACGACCATATTCTGTGCTTCTCCAGCCGTGGTCGCGTCTATTCGATGAAAGTTTATCAGTTGCCGGAAGCCACTCGTGGCGCGCGCGGTCGTCCGATCGTCAACCTGCTGCCGCTGGAGCAGGACGAACGTATCACTGCGATCCTGCCAGTGACCGAGTTTGAAGAAGGCGTGAAAGTCTTCATGGCGACCGCTAACGGTACCGTGAAGAAAACTGTCCTCACCGAGTTCAACCGTCTGCGTACCGCCGGTAAAGTGGCGATCAAACTGGTTGACGGCGATGAGCTGATCGGCGTTGACCTGACCAGCGGCGAAGACGAAGTAATGCTGTTCTCCGCTGAAGGTAAAGTGGTGCGCTTTAAAGAGTCTTCTGTCCGTGCGATGGGCTGCAACACCACCGGTGTTCGCGGTATTCGCTTAGGTGAAGGCGATAAAGTCGTCTCTCTGATCGTGCCTCGTGGCGATGGCGCAATCCTCACCGCAACGCAAAACGGTTACGGTAAACGTACCGCAGTGGCGGAATACCCAACCAAGTCGCGTGCGACGAAAGGGGTTATCTCCATCAAGGTTACCGAACGTAACGGTTTAGTTGTTGGCGCGGTACAGGTAGATGACTGCGACCAGATCATGATGATCACCGATGCCGGTACGCTGGTACGTACTCGCGTTTCGGAAATCAGCATCGTGGGCCGTAACACCCAGGGCGTGATCCTCATCCGTACTGCGGAAGATGAAAACGTAGTGGGTCTGCAACGTGTTGCTGAACCGGTTGACGAGGAAGATCTGGATACCATCGACGGCAGTGCCGCGGAAGGGGACGATGAAATCGCTCCGGAAGTGGACGTTGACGACGAGCCAGAAGAAGAATAATTTTACTTCTTCATGCCAAAAGGGAGCTATCTCCCTTGTTTGAATTGAAAAGTCCAGGCTGCAAAGTCTGGGCTTTTGTCGTATTAGGGCACGGTAAAGTTTGGCTGTGCCCGTAAAAAATGGCTGGCTATACACAAGGAATGTGGCAATGAGTGGTGAAAAAAAGGCGAAAGGCTGGCGGTTCTATGGTCTTGTAGGTTTTGGCGCAATAGCACTGCTTTCCGCTGGCGTCTGGGCGTTGCAATATGCTGGCAGTGGGCCAGAAAAAACGTTGTCGCCGCTGGTGGTGCACAACAATCTGCAAATCGATCTCAATGAGCCGGACCTCTTTCTCGACAGCGACTCTCTGAGCCAGCTTCCCAAAGATCTCCTCACCATTCCGTTTCTCCACGATGTTCTGAGCGAAGATTTCGTTTTCTATTATCAGAATCATGCCGATCGTCTGGGCATTGAAGGCAGCATTCGTCGTATTGTCTATGAACACGATCTCACGCTGAAAGATAAGCTCTTTTCGTCACTCTTAGATCAGCCCGCGCAGGCAGCGCTGTGGCACGATAAACAAGGCCATCTTTCACATTATATGGTGCTGATCCAGCGCAGTGGTTTAAGCAAACTGCTGGAGCCATTGTTGTTTGCCGCTACCAGCGACAGCCAGTTAAGCAAAACGGAAATCAGTAGCATCAAGATAAATAGTGAAACTGTTCCTGTTTATCAGTTGCGCTATAACGGCAATAACGCCCTGATGTTCGCGACTTATCAGGACAAGATGCTGGTGTTTTCCAGCACGGATATGTTGTTTAAAGATGATCAGCAGGATACCGAAGCCACGGCGATCGCAGGTGATTTGTTGAGCGGCAAAAAACGCTGGCAAGCAAGCTTTGGCCTGGAAGAGCGTACTGCCGAAAAAACGCCAGTACGCCAGCGCATCGTAGTCAGCGCCAGGTGGCTGGGGTTTGGCTACCAGCGGTTAATGCCTTCTTTTGCTGGTGTACGCTTCGAAATGGGTAACGACGGCTGGCACAGTTTTGTGGCGTTAAATGATGAATCCGCCAGCGTAGATGCCAGTTTCGATTTTACGCCGGTATGGAACAGTATGCCTGCCGGAGCCAGCTTCTGTGTGGCGGTGCCGTATTCACACGGTATTGCCGAAGAGATGCTTTCGCACATCAGCCAGGAAAACGACAAGCTGAATGGGGCGTTAGACGGTGCCGCGGGGCTGTGCTGGTATGAAGACTCAAAATTGCAAACCCCGCTGTTTGTCGGTCAGTTTGATGGCACTGCCGAACAGGCGCAATTGCCAGGGAAACTGTTTACGCAAAATATTGGTGCGCACGAAAGCAAAGCGCCAGAAGGTGTTTTGCCGGTAAGCCAGACTCAGCAGGGCGAAGCGCAAATCTGGCGTCGCGAAGTGAGTTCCCGATACGGCCAGTATCCGAAAGCGCAGGCGGCGCAACCCGATCAATTAATGTCGGATTATTTTTTCCGTGTGTCGCTGGCGATGCAAAACAAAACGCTGCTTTTCTCCCTCGATGACACGCTGGTTAATAACGCGCTGCAAACACTGAATAAAACCCGCCCGGCAATGGTGGATGTAATACCCACTGATGGCATCGTTCCGCTCTATATCAATCCACAAGGAATAGCGAAACTGCTGCGTAACGAAACGTTGACCAGTCTGCCGAAGAATCTCGAACCGGTTTTTTATAACGCCGCACAAACTTTATTAATGCCGAAGCTGGACGCTTTATCTCAACAACCGCGTTATGTCATGAAGCTGGCCCAGATGGAACCCGGTGCCGCCTGGCAGTGGCTACCCATAACCTGGCAGCCGCTATGAGGCACGGGCTGCTGGCGCTGATTTGCTGGCTGTGTTGTGTTGTTGCCCATAGCGAAATGCTGAATGTCGAACAATCCGGGCTGTTTCGCGCCTGGTTTGTACGCATTGCACAAGAACAGCTCCGCCAGGGGCCAAGTCCACGCTGGTATCAGCAGGATTGTGCGGGCCTGGTGCGATTTGCGGCGAACGAGACGCTGAAAGTTCACGACAGTAAATGGCTAAAAAGTAACGGTTTATCTAGCCAGTATTTGCCGCCAGAGATGACGCTAACACCTGAACAGCGTCAACTGGCGCAAAACTGGAATCAGGGGAACGGGAAAACCGGCCCCTATGTGACCGCGATTAATTTGATTCAGTACAACAGCCAGTTTATTGGCCAGGACATAAACCAGGCGCTGCCTGGCGATATGATTTTTTTCGATCAGGGCGATGCCCAGCACTTAATGGTCTGGATGGGGCGTTACGTCATCTACCACACCGGAAGCGCCACGAAAACTGACAACGGAATGCGCGCAGTCAGTCTGCAACAACTTATGACATGGAAGGACACCCGATGGATACCCAACGATTCCAATCCCAATTTCATTGGCATTTATCGTTTAAATTTTCTGGCGCGATAGCAGCGTGCTTGTCCCTGTCTCTTGTGGGAACAGGGCTTGCTAATGCTGATGATTCGCTTCCTTCCAGCAACTATGCGCCGCCTGCCGGGGGAACATTCTTTTTGCTTGCTGACAGCAGTTTTAGCAGCAGTGAAGAGGCGAAAGTGCGACTGGAAGCGCCGGGGCGTGATTATCGGCGCTATCAGATGGAAGAGTACGGCGGCGTGGACGTTCGCCTGTATCGTATTCCTGACCCGATGGCATTTTTGCGCCAGCAGAAAAACCTGCATCGCATTGTGGTGCAACCGCAATATCTGGGCGACGGGCTGAACAATACGCTAACCTGGCTGTGGGATAACTGGTACGGCAAATCTCGCCGCGTGATGCAGCGTACTTTCTCTTCTCAGTCACGGCAGAATGTGACTCAGGCGTTACCCGAATTACAGCTCGGCAATGCCATTATTAAACCTTCCCGTTATGTACAGAACAACCAGTTTTCCCCGCTGAAAAAATATCCCCTGGTGAAACAGTTCCGTTATCCACTATGGCAGGCTAAACCGTTCGAGCCGCAGCAAGGGGTAAAACTGGAAGGCGCATCCAGCAATTTCATCTCGCCGCAGCCGGGTAACATTTATATTCCTCTCGGCCAACAAGAGCCGGGACTGTACCTCGTCGAGGCGATGGTTGGTGGGTATCGGGCGACGACGGTGGTGTTTGTTTCCGATACCGTGGCGCTTAGCAAAGTGTCAGGCAAAGAGCTTCTGGTGTGGACCGCGGGTAAAAAACAGGGTGAAGCGAAGCCCGGCTCAGAGATCTTGTGGACTGACGGTCTTGGCGTGATGACCCGCGGTGTGACCGATGACAGCGGTACCTTGCAGTTACAACATATATCGCCAGAACGTTCATACATTCTGGGTAAGGATGCTGAAGGCGGCGTTTTTGTCTCCGAGAACTTCTTCTACGAAAGCGAAATCTACAACACCCGCTTGTATATTTTTACCGATCGCCCGCTATATCGCGCAGGCGATCGTGTCGATGTTAAAGTGATCGGCCGCGAGTTCCACGATCCGTTGCATTCATCCCCCATCGTCAGCGCCCCGGCGAAGCTTTCGGTGCTGGACGCCAACGGCAGTCTGTTGCAAACCGTCAATGTCACGCTGGATGCGCGCAATGGCGGGCAGGGAAGTTTCCGCCTGCCAGAAAATGCCGTAGCCGGAGGTTATGAGTTACGTCTTGCTTACCGCAATCAGGTCTATAGCAGCAGTTTTCGCGTGGCAAACTACATCAAGCCACATTTCGAGATTGGTTTAGCTCTCGCCAAAAAAGAGTTCAAAACTGGCGAAGCGGTCAGCGGCAAACTGCAACTTCTCTACCCGGATGGCGAGCCGGTAAAAAATGCCCGCGTGCAGTTAAGTTTGCGCGCTCAGCAATTATCAATGGTCGGTAACGATTTGCGTTATGCCGGACGTTTCCCCGTGTCGCTGGAAGGCAGCGAAACGGTGTCCGACGCCAGCGGTCATGTGGCGTTAAATCTCCCCGCCGCCGATAAACCGAGCCGCTATTTGTTAACCGTCTCCGCCAGTGACGGCGCGGCGTATCGCGTCACCACCACCAAAGAGATCCTCATTGAACGCGGTCTGGCGCATTACTCATTAAGTACTGCCGCACAATACAGTAATAGCGGCGAGTCGGTTGTGTTCCGTTATGCCGCGCTGGAATCTTCAAAACAGGTTCCTGTTACGTATGAATGGTTGCGTCTCGAAGACCGCACGAGCCATAGCGGAGAGCTACCGTCAGGCGGCAAATCCTTTACCGTCAATTTCGCTAAACCTGGCAACTACAATCTGACATTACGCGATAAAGACGGCTTAATTCTCGCTGGGTTAAGTCATGCCGTCAGCGGTAAGGGCAGCACGGCGCATACTGGTACGGTAGATATCGTGGCGGATAAAACGCTGTACCAGCCAGGCGAAACCGCGAAGATGCTGATTACCTTTCCGGAGCCAATTGATGAAGCATTATTGACGCTGGAACGCGATCGCGTGGAACAGCAGTCGCTGCTTTCGCATCCGGCAAACTGGCTAACGCTACAACGTTTAAACGATACCCAGTATGAAGCCCGGGTTCCAGTGAGCAATTCCTTTGCGCCTAACATCACTTTTTCGGTGCTGTATACCCGTAACGGTCAGTACAGTTTTCAGAACGCCGGGATCAAAGTTGCCGTTCCCCAGCTGGATATCCGGGTGAAAACGGACAAAACCCATTACCAGCCTGGTGAACTGGTCAATGTCGAATTAACCTCGTCGCTGAAAGGTAAACCTGTTTCTGCGCAGCTAACGGTAGGCGTGGTCGATGAAATGATCTACGCGCTGCAACCAGAAATCGCGCCGAATATCGGCAAATTTTTCTATCCGCTGGGGCGTAACAATGTGCGTACCAGCTCCAGTCTGTCGTTTATCAGCTACGACCAGGCGCTCTCCAGCGAGCCGGTTGCGCCTGGCGCAACTAACCGCAGCGAGCGGCGAGTAAAAATGCTTGAACGTCCACGGCGTGAAGAGGTGGATACCGCGGCATGGATGCCGTCACTCACAACCGATAAACAAGGCAAAGCGTATTTCACGTTCCTGATGCCTGATTCGTTAACCCGCTGGCGTATCACCGCGCGTGGGATGAACGGCGACGGGCTGGTCGGGCAGGGGCGTGCTTATCTGCGTTCGGAAAAAAATCTCTACATGAAGTGGAGTATGCCAACGGTGTATCGCGTGGGCGACAAACCGGCGGCAGGACTGTTTATCTTCAGTCAGCAGGATAACGAACCGGTGGCGCTGGTGACTAAATTTGCAGGCGCTGAGATGCGCCAGACGCTGACGCTGCACAAAGGGGCGAATTATATTTCGCTGACGCAGAATATTCAGCAATCTGGCTTGTTAAGTGCAGAACTGCAACAAAATGGGCAAGTGCAGGACAGCATTAGCACAAAACTGTCTTTTGTGGATAACAGCTGGCCCGTTGAACAGCAGAAAAATGTCATGCTCGGTGGTGGCGATAACGCGCTGATGTTGCCCGAGCAGGCGAGCAATATCCGGCTACAAAGTAGTGAAACGCCGCAGGAGATTTTCCGCAACAATCTTGATGCGTTAGTCGATGAACCGTGGGGTGGCGTAATCAACACCGGTAGCCGTCTGATCCCGCTCAGTCTCGCCTGGCGTTCGCTTGCCAATCATCAAAGTGCCGCCGCTAACGACATTCGTCAGATGATTCAGGATAACCGTCTGCGGCTGATGCAACTGGCGGGGCCCGGAGCGCACTTTACCTGGTGGGGTGAAGATGGCAATGGTGACGCCTTCCTTACGGCATGGGCATGGTACGCCGACTGGCAGGCCAGCCAGGCGATCGGCGTAACGCAACAACCGGAATACTGGCAGCATATGCTCGACAGCTACGCGGAGCAGGCAGATAACATGCCGTTATTGCATCGGGCGCTGGTGCTGGCATGGGCGCAGGAGATGAATTTGCCGTGCAAAACGTTGTTGAAAGGGTTGGATGAAGCTATCGCCCGGCGCGGAACTAAAACTGAAGATTTCTCTGAGGAAGACACCCGCGATATCAATGATAGCCTGATCCTCGATACACCGGAGTCTCCACTGGCAGATGCGGTGGCAAACGTCTTAACCATGACGTTGCTGAAAAAAGCGCAGTTGAAGTCCACGGTGATGCCACAGGTTCAGCAATATGCGTGGGATAAAGCGGCAAACAGCAATCAGCCGCTGGCGCACACGGTTGTGCTGCTTAATAGCGGTGGCGACGCTACCCAGACGGCCGCTATTTTAAGTGGTTTGACCGCTGAGCAATCCACTATTGAGCGCGCGCTGGCCATGAACTGGCTGGCGAAATATATGGCGACAATGCCTCCAGTTGTTTTGCCTGCGCCTGCGGGCGCATGGGCTAAACATAAGTTAACTGGAGGGGGCGAAGACTGGCGTTGGGTTGGTCAGGGCGTGCCGGACATTCTCTCTTTTGGTGACGAATTATCGCCGCAAAATGTGCAGGTCCGCTGGCGTGAGCCGGCAAAAATGGCTCAACAAAGTAACATTCCGGTGACCGTTGAACGCCAGTTGTATCGGCTTATCCCTGGTGAAGAAGAGATGAGCTTTATTCTGCAACCGGTGACCAGCAATGAGATTGACAGCGATGCGCTGTATCTCGATGAAATCACGCTTACCAGCGAGCAGGATGCAGTTCTGCGCTACGGTCAGGTGGAAGTACCGCTGCCACCGGGAGCCGACGTTGAGCGCACAACATGGGGCATTTCGGTCAATAAACCCAACGCCGCGAAACAGCAGGGGCAATTGCTGGAAAAAGCGCGAAATGAAATGGGCGAACTGGCCTATATGGTGCCGGTGAAAGAACTGACGGGAACGGTCACTTTCCGCCATTTGCTGCGCTTCTCGCAAAAAGGGCAATTCGTTCTGCCTCCTGCTCGTTATGTGCGTTCCTATGCACCTGCACAGCAAAGTGTTGCGGCAGGGAGTGAATGGACCGGGATGCAGGTGAAATAAGTGAACTGGCGCAGAATCGTCTGGCTATTGGCGTTGGTTACTCAGCCAACGCTTGCGGAGGAGACGCCGTTACAACTGGCACTGCGTGGTGCGCAGCACGATCAACTGTATCAGCTGTCGTCATCAGGCGTGACCAAAGTCTCAGCATTACCTGACTCGCTCACCACGCCGTTAGGGAGTTTGTGGAAACTGTATGTTTACGCCTGGCTGGAGGATACCCATCAACCGGAGCAGCCCTACCAGTGTCGCGGAAACTCCCCGGAAGAGGTTTATTGTTGTCAGGCTGGGGAGAGCATAACGCGCGATACCGCGCTGGTACGTTCCTGTGGGCTCTATTTTGCGCCGCAGCGGTTGCATATTGGCGCAGATGTGTGGGGGCAATACTGGCAACAGCGTCAGGCGCCTGCGTGGTTAGCGTCTCTTACTACGCTGAAGCCAGAAACCTCGGTAACGGTTAAATCGCTGCTTGATTCATTAGCGACGTTACCTGCGCAAAACAAAGCTCAGGAAGTCTTACTGGATGTGGTGCTGGACGAGGCGAAAATCGGTGTCGCATCCATGCTCGGTAGTCGGGTACGGGTGAAAACCTGGAGCTGGTTTGCCGATGATAAACAGGAAATCCGTCAGGGTGGTTTTGCCGGCTGGTTAACCGATGGTACACCGCTGTGGGTTACTGGCAGTGGCACCAGCAAAACGGTACTAACCCGTTATGCGAAGGTGCTTAATCGGGTTTTGCCAGTGCCGACGCAGGTTGCCAGTGGGCAATGTGTAGAGGTGGAGCTGTTTGCCCGCTATCCGCTGAAGAAAATCACAGCGGAAAAGAGTACGACGGCAGTAAAACCCGGCGTACTTAATGGGCGCTATCGTGTGACGTTTACTAATGGTAACCACATTACGTTTGTCAGCCACGGTGAGACGACCTTACTGAGCGAAAAGGGCAAACTGAAATTGCAGTCGCATCTCGATCGTGAAGAGTACGTTGCCAGAGTTCTGGATCGCGAGGCGAAAAGTACGCCCCCTGAGGCAGCGAAAGCCATGACCGTGGCGATTCGCACTTTTTTACAGCAAAACGCCAATCGGGAAGGCGATTGCCTGACCATCCCCGACAGCAGCGCCACGCAGCGTGTTTCTGCTTCGCCAGCGACCACGGGGGCGCGAACGATGACCGCCTGGACGCAGGATCTCATCTATGCAGGCGATCCGGTTCATTATCATGGCAGTCGAGCTACCGAAGGGACACTTTCCTGGCGGCAAGCCACGGCCCAGGCGGGGCAGGGAGAGCGTTACGACCAGATACTCGCGTTTGCTTATCCCGACAACAGCCTTAGCCGCTGGGGAGCGCCACGCTCAACCTGCCAGTTATTACCCAAAGCGAAAGCCTGGCTGGCGAAAAAAATGCCGCAGTGGCGGCGTATATTACAAGGCGAGACGGGGTACAACGAACCAGACGTGTTTGCGGTCTGTCGTTTAGTCTCAGGTTTCCCCTATACCGATCGGCAGCAGAAACGGCTGTTTATTCGTAACTTCTTTACGCTTCAGGATCGGCTGGATTTAACCCATGAGTATCTGCACCTGGCCTTTGATGGTTATCCCACCGGGCTTGATGAGAACTATATCGAAACGCTGACCCGACAATTATTAATGGACTAATGCTATGCGAAAGATTTTTCTTCCGTTGTTACTGGTGGCACTTTCGCCTGTCGCTCACAGTGAAGGTGTGCAGGAAGTCGAGATTGACGCACCGCTCTCTGGCTGGCATCCGGCAGAGGGCGAAGATGCCAGTTTTTCACAATCGATCAATTACCCGGCGTCGTCCGTCAACATGGCAGATGATCAAAATATCTCAGCGCAGATCCGCGGTAAAATAAAGAATTATGCTGCGGCGGGTAAGGTTCAGCAGGGCCGGCTGGTGGTCAACGGTGCCAGTATGCCGCAGAGAATTGAATCCGATGGTTCATTTGCACGCCCTTATATTTTCACTGAAGGCAGCAACAGTGTGCAGGTCATCAGCCCGGATGGGCAAAGCCGACAAAAAATGCAGTTTTACTCAACGCCGGGTGCTGGGGCGATTCGTGCACGTTTACGGCTGGTTCTCTCGTGGGATACGGACAATACCGATCTCGATCTCCATGTTGTCACGCCCGATGGCGAACACGCCTGGTACGGTAACACCGTGCTGAAAAACAGTGGTGCACTGGATATGGATGTCACGACGGGGTACGGACCCGAGATTTTCGCCATGCCAGCGCCAGTTCACGGACGCTATCAGGTGTATATCAACTACTATGGTGGGCGCAGCGAAACGGAATTAACCACCGCCCAACTGACGCTGATTACCGATGAAGGATCGGTCAATGAGAAACAGGAAACATTTATTGTACCGATGCGTAATGCTGGCGAGCTGACGCTGGTGAAAAGTTTTGACTGGTGATTAATGGGGTTACCTTCGCCGTCGATGTTCAAGAAAACACCCGATAACTTTCGCTATCGGGTGTTTTTATTGATTAATTCAACCGTTCAATCACCATCGCAATTCCCTGGCCGCCACCAATGCACAGTGTTGCCAGCCCCAGCGTTTTATCGCGTGCCTGCATGGCATGTAATAGTGTGACCAGAATACGAGCACCACTGGCACCGATAGGATGCCCGAGCGCGATGGCCCCGCCGTTGACATTCACTTTCTCAGGATCAAAGCCCAAGGTTTTCCCAACGGCAAGGAACTGTGCAGCAAATGCTTCATTAGCTTCGATGAGATCAATGTCTGCCAGTTGCAGCCCCGCCAGTTGTAACGCTTTTTGCGTGGCAGGTACTGGCCCCATACCCATCAATGCGGGGGGCACGCCACCGCTGGCATAACTTTTAATGCGAGCCAGGGGGGTAAGGCCTGCTGCCAGCGCCGCAGATTCTTCCATAATCACCAGAGCGGCAGCACCGTCGTTAATACCAGACGCGTTCCCAGCGGTGACTGTTCCTGCTTTATCGAAGGCCGGGCGCAATGCACCTAACGCTTCAGCCGTTGAATTCGCTTTCGGGAATTCGTCTTGACTGAAGACGAAGGTTTTCTTTCGAGTGACAACATTTACCGGGACGATTTCGGCTGTAAAAGCACCGGACTCAATTGCGGCTGCCGCTTTACGCTGTGAATGTAGCGCCAGTTCATCCTGCATTTCACGGGTAATTCCGTACTCTTTAGCCACGTTTTCGGCGGTAATCCCCATATGATAACCATGGGTGGCGCACATCAGGCCATCGCGCAGGATTACGTCATAAACCTGTCCGTCTCCAAGACGATAACCAGAGCGTGCTTTTGCATCGAGTAAGTAGGGGGCTAAACTCATATTTTCCATACCCCCCGCCACAATGCTCTGCGCCTGACCTGCCTGAATGGCCTGGGCGGCAAGCGCCACACTTTTAAGACCCGAACCACATACTTTATTGACCGTGAATCCGCACACCGTTTCTGCCAGCCCGCTTTTTAACAGTGCCTGACGCGCCGGATTTTGCCCCAGCCCGGCTTGTAACACGTTACCCATAATCACTTCATCAACGTGTTGTGAATCGATTTTTGCACGTTCAATGGCGGCTTTAATTACTGTCGCCCCCAGGTCGATGGCGCTGGTGGAAGCGAGTGAACCGTTAAAACTACCGATAGCAGTACGTACCGCACTGACGATGACACAATTTTTCATTTTTTATTCCTTCTGTCTGTAGGGTTGCCGTCAGAACAGCGTTAAACCAATGACGAAAATGACGCCGGAGAAGAGCAGGGCAGTGATGCAATAGCCCATGATGTCGCGGACACCGAGTCCGGCGATTGCCAGTGCTGGCAGCGCCCAGAATGGTTGTGCCATGTTCATCCATTGCTCGCCGTAGGCGATCGCCATTACCGATTTACCGAGATCAGCGCCCAGCGCCTGGGCTGCGGGTATCACGAAAGGTCCCTGAATAACCCAGTGACCGCCGCCGGACGGAACGGCGAAGTTAATCAGTGCAGAACTAAAAAAGGTCATTACCGGGAAGGTGTCTTTGTTCGCAACATTGATGAAGAATTCGGTAATGAGTCCGCCCAGACCGGAATGCTCCATCATCAGTTGGATCCCAGCGTAGAAGGGGAATTGCACCAGAATACCGGCAGTACTGCGTGCTGCCGCGCTGATAGCACGCATATAAGCCATTGGCGTTTTATGTAGCAGCAGACCCGCAATCATAAACATCAGGTTGACGGTATTGATGGTGATGTTGAAGCCATGTTCGCTGAAGTACATCGCAAGGTAAGCGATACCGAGTGCGCCGATGATCAACGTCAGAATGCGGCTTTCTTCCAGTCGCTCGGATGGTGGGGCATCTTTCGGTAGCTGCTTTTGAAAATCAGCCTCTTCCATGAGTAGTTTCGGATCGATACTCACCACGTCAGACGGTTTTGGCATCATCATGCGGGTGATAAATGGCATCACCACAATCAACGCCACAGTGATGAAAATATTAAAACCACTGAACAGAGTATCGCCCACCGGGATCAGCCCGGCGATATGCTCAACCGGGTTGCCCGGTGTTGCAGCCAACAGAGGCATTGATCCAGAGAAGCCGCCACCCCAGGTGAGAAAACCAATGTAGGCGCAGGCAATGAGCAACGGATAATCAGAACCGGGGACTCGCCGGGCGACTTCACGGGCAAACATTGCGCCGACAACCAAACCAAATCCCCAGTTGATGACACAAGCGACTGAACCGAAGAAAGTGACCAGCATGACGCCCTGTACGGGCGTCTTTGCGGCGGAGGCGGCAGTACGCAGCAAACTTTTCACCGGAGCAGAGCTGGCAAGGGCATGACCGGTAACGATGATAAGCGCCATCTGCATACCAAACGCCAGCAAGTTCCAGAAACCGTCACCCCACATTTTCACCATGCTGATCGGCGTTTGTGGTGTTAACCAAAGCGCGATCACGAATGTTAGCAATGTCAGCAACATGGCAAAGATCAGTGGATCGGGAAGCCACCGGCTGACAAAACGCGTCATAAAACGCGATATGCGACCAATCATAAATCACCCCGTTGCGTATTCAGATCGGCGGCGACTTCAAACCGAGCTTCTGTTTTGGCACGCACGGTGGCTAAATCACACCCGTCGGCAATTTCGGTGAGCCACATTTTGCCGTCAATAAAACGAAAGACAGCCAGTTCAGTAACCAGCATATGCACCGCATGTTGTGCAGTGAGTGGCATGGTGCAGCGGCGCAAAATTTTTGCTGAACCATCTTTGGCGCAATGTTCCATGGCGATGATCACTTTGCGCGACCCGGTCACCAGATCCATCGCGCCACCCATACCGGGCACCATTTTCCCAGGCACTACCCAGTTCGCGAGGTTTGCTTCTTCGTCTACTTGCAAACCGCCGAGCACGCAGGCATCAATATGACCGCCACGGATTAGCGCAAATGACATGGCGCTATCAAACATGGCTGCACCGGGTAAAACACCGCACGGTTGTCCGCCAGCGTTCACCAGATCTGGATGCGCTGTCGTGACCGGGCCTAAACCGAGGAAGCCGTTTTCCGATTGCAGAGTGATATGAATACCCTCCGGTAAATAATTGGCGACCATTGTGGGTAAACCGATCCCTAAGTTAACGATGTCACCATCACGAAGCTCTTGCGCCACACGGCGCGCAATACGTTGTTTCGCATCCATTATTTGCTCTCCTGTGAAACGATGATGTGGTCGATAACGGCACCAGGGGTGACAATATGGTCAGGTTGCAGCTCGCCGGTTTCGACCAGTTCATCTGGCTCTACCAGCGTGATATCAGCTGCAAGGGCTATCAGGGGGTTAAAGTTGCGGGCGCTAAGTTGATAGGTCAGGTTGCCAAGTGTGTCGCAACGATGAGCGCGAATTAGCGCCAGGTCGGCGCGCAGTGGGCGTTCGAGCAGCCAGGTTTTACCGTCGAGTGTCAGTGTCTGTTTGCCTTCCTCTACGACGGTGCCGACACCCGTTGGGGTGAGAAAACCACCAAGTCCAGCTCCACCACAGCGAATTTGCTCGATTAGCGTACCTTGCGGCACCAGAACGACGTCCATCTCACCAGATATCATGCGCCGACCTGTTTCCGGGTTGGTGCCGATATGTGAAGCAATCACTTTGCGGACTCGACCATTGACGATGAGCGGACCGATGCCGGTATCAACAAACGCGGTATCATTGGCTATCAATGTCAGGTCGCGAACACCAGATTCCAGTAATGCTTCAACCAGGCGGGATGGAGTGCCAATCCCCATAAATCCGCCCACCATGATGGTCATGCCGTCACGAAAGAAGCCGGTGGCGTCTTGTAATGTCATCAATTTTGTTTTCATTTTTTATCCCTCTTGCATACACCGTTGTGGGTACAGTCAGGCAATAGCAAGGGGAGTGCCAGAATGAGATTATTGGATTTAGTTATTTAACTAATTGAATATGAAGGGATAAATTGGATGGGGATTTATAAGGAGAATGAGCGGCTATGCAGAAAATTGCGCACTGTGCAAATTTCTGCATAGCAAGTTTTGGTGTTATACATCCGCCGGATCGATACCGTATTCCTGGAGTTTATACATCAATGCACGGCGACTGATGCCCAGCATTAAAGCAGTGCGGGTTCGGTTTCCTTCTTGTTGTTCCAGCACTTCCATAATGATGCGTTTTTCGACGCGTTTAATTTCCTCTTTTAAATTACGCTCACCGACAGGGGCTGTTTTTACCTCGCCAGCATTACAGACTGGCTGACGAATCTGTGGCGGAAGATCCTCAGAAAAAATGATCGGGCCTGAATTCATCACGACGGCGCGTTCAATAACGTTGGAAAGCTCTCGAATATTTCCCGGCCATGACCAGGCGGTAAGCAGTGACATTGCCATCGGATCGATGTCGATAATATCGCGCTGATTCTCACTACTGAATTTTTGCAAAAAGTGATTAGCTAACAGGGAAATATCTTCCCGGCGATCGCGCAGAGGCGGCAGTATTAAATGAATAACGTTAAGGCGATAAAAGAGATCTTCACGGAAGGTGCCTTCTTTTACCATTGCCTGCAAGTCGCGGTTGGTGGCAGCAATGATGCGGATATCAACTTTTATGGTCTGATGGCCGCCAATCCGTTCAAATTCCCGTTCCTGTAGAATGCGTAGTAATTTGGCTTGTAGTACCAGCGGCATTTCGCCAATTTCGTCGAGGAGCAGAGTACCTTCGTTGGCTCGTTCAAATAATCCCTGACGCAAGATTTGTGCACCAGTAAATGCACCTTTTTCATGACCAAACAGTTCACTTTCGAGCAACGATTCCGGCAGCGCCGCGCAGTTGACTTTAATGAACGGCCCCTTTGCCCGCCGCGAATTGTAGTGAATCGCTCTGGCAATCAACTCTTTCCCGGTGCCGCTTTCACCGCTAATCAAGACGCTGGCCTGAGAAAGGGCAATTTTGGCGGTGTCTTTGCAGATGTCCATCATCGCCGGGCTGTTGGTGAGAATGTGCCCCCATTGCCAGCTGGTGCTCAGTGCCTGGTGCAGATGACGGATCTCTTTTTTCATTGACTGGAGTTGTAAAGCGCGCTGAACGATTAAATTCAACTCATCGAGATCAAACGGTTTAATAACATAGTCGAAGGCTCCGCAGCGTAGCGCTTCGACGGCGGTTTCCACTTCCGCATAGGCCGTCATCAGAATAACGGGTGTCCGGGTCTCATGGCTGCGCATCTCCTTTAGTGCCTTGATGCCGTCCATCTCTGGCATGCGGATATCCATCAACACCACATCAGGGTGAATATCGGCAAACAGGTGTAATGCTGTGCGTCCGTTGTTCGCACAATGTGTTTCGAATCCTTGTAGTGCAAAAGCGGTGCTCAGCATACGGCGAACATTATCTTCATCATCCACAATAAGGATGCGATTAATAGCAGTCATACAGTCTGATTTCCCTGCGGGTTGATCGGTAAAATAAGCGTGAAGGTTGCGCCGTAGCCCGGCAAACTGGCGACGCGAATATCACCCTGATGGGCATTAATGATGCGTTGACTTAACGCCAGACCAAGCCCGGTTCCTGAGGCTTTGGTGGTGAAAAAGGGATCGAAGATCTTTTTTTGCAGCGAGAGATCAATGCCACAGCCGTTGTCCTCTATCGAAATGGCCTGTTGTGAGTCGCTGTATTGCCAGGTTTGAATGCGAATTTTCCCTCGTGCGCTGATAGCCTGGACGGCATTGATCAGGATATTCAGTAGTACCTGTTTGAGCAGTTCACGATCGGCGTTAATCGGGCTTAATTCATTATCCAGTTCGCTTATGAAGTCGACCCGCGCTTGTACGCCGGCGGTTTGTACCAGTACCAGAGTTTCTTCAACCAATGCATTGAGGCTGACTTGTTGCCATTGACTGTGGCGTGGACGTGAAAATTCGAGCAATTGCTGAATAACTTTGTTAATTGAATCGATTTCTTTGAGTACTACGGACAGATATTCCTGATGTATTGGGTCACTGGTTTGTTGGCGCAAGATCTGTACATAACCACGAATAGCCGTTAACGGATTACGTACTTCATGCGCGACGCCAGCCATCAGCTCACCCAGTGTGGCGAGGCGTTCTGCTTGCGCCATGCGGCGCTGGGTTTCTTTGCGGGCAGTTAAATCAGAGAAAATCACCAAAGCACCTATCATTTCACCGTGCGTGTTATGAATACGACTGGTAGTGACACTGAGTTCAATGGTGCGGTCACGACCTGGAAAACTGATCTCCAGCGCCACATGTTCGGTGCCATGTTCCAGCGTATCCAGTACTGGACTGTAGAACTGAGTATTGTCGAACAACATGGAGTAAGGCTGCCCTACCAGTTCATGGCGTTGATAGCCAGTGATAACTTCTGCTGCTGGGTTCATGGTGGTTACATCACCCTGGCGGTCAATGGCAATGACGCCATCGGCAGCGTTTTCAATAATCAGATCGTTAAGTGTCCGCGTTTCACGCAGTGCCTGGGCGAGGTTATTAACACTCTGACTGATTTGCCCCATTTCACCGGGCAATTGTGGTAATCGAGTGGGAATATTTTGTGCCAGAGTCGAGAGGCCATCGGTGATGATATCAATATTGGCGCTCAGGCGACGGGAGAAAAGGACAATCAACAGCAGGCTTATCAGCAAACCGGCGGTGAGCACAATGATAATCCTCACATCCATTTTCCAGGCCTGGCGGCGAATATCTTCGGTTAATTCATTGGCCCAGATATAGCCGAGGATTTCACCATTACGCTCAATGGGGATCATTGAATTCAAAATATCGCCGCGCACCTGCCTGCCTGAATAAACCAAAGGGGTATTTGTACGCATGACTTCGCGACCAGGGTGATCTGCGGCAATGGTAACGCCGACATTATTCTGATATAGCGCTGAAGGCGCGTAGGTGATTATCGCATCCAGCGTTTTGTTGTAATAACCAGCGCCGATGCCAGGGAAGGCGTGAGTGATATTTTCGGTAATGGGGGCAAGTTCTGCATTTAATGCGCGGATACGCTCCTCACGCGGTAAGTCGATGTAGAGATCGTAGCGATTGCCTAGCGCCTGATTAAGCAGGTTGACCACGGCAGAAAGTTTTTCTCTTTTTCAGATAAGACTGCTGAACGTCCTTCCGTTTCTACGATATAACCAATAGTAAGCGTTGGGACAATGACCATCAGGATTGCCATCAGGATCATTTGATTGCGTAAGCGGCGTGGATAAATCCACTTCATATAATGCATGCTGAAATCCACTAGTCTTGTCCGGTATATGACGATTATCAGAGGTTAAGGTGATGATTTCTCGGCGGTGTATCATATTCCAGAGAAGAGAGAACATTGCGGTAACACGCTTTTACCGCTACCTTAACCACACTCCATCGGTCACCTGAGGCGGAGCTTCGCCCCTTTGAAATACCTTGCTTCTTTTCGTACAACCCTGAAAGCCTCGCGCTACATGTTCAGAGCATTGGCGTTAGTGCTCTGGCTGTTGATTGCTTTTTCATCCGTTTTTTACATCGTTAATGCGTTACATCAGCGAGAATCGGAAATTCGTCAGGAATTTAATCTGAGTTCCGATCAGGCTCAGCGCTTTATTCAACGCACCTCTGATGTGATGAAAGAGCTGAAGTACATCGCCGAAAATCGCTTATCGGCAGAGAACGGTGTGCTTTCCCCGCGTGGACGAGAAACGCAGGCGGATGTGCCTGCGTTTGAACCGCTGTTTGCCGACTCCGATTGTTCCGCGATGAGTAACACCTGGCGAGGTTCTCTGGAGTCATTGGCGTGGTTTATGCGCTACTGGCGCGATAATTTTTCTGCGGCTTACGATCTCAACCGGGTATTTTTAATCGGCAGTGATAACCTCTGCATGGCCAATTTCGGTCTGCGTGATATGCCAGTGGAACGCGATACCGCGTTGAAAGCTTTGCATGAACGCATCAATAAATATCGAAACGCACCACAAGATGATAGCGGCAGTAACCTCTACTGGATCAGCGAAGGTCCGCGCCCTGGCGTCGGGTATTTTTACGCGTTGACGCCAGTTTATCTGGCGAACCGGTTGCAGGCGCTTTTGGGTGTCGAGCAGACCATCCGGATGGAAAACTTTTTCTTACCGGGTACGTTGCCGATGGGGGTTACCATTCTTGATGAAAATGGTCATACCCTGATTTCGCTTACCGGACCAGAAAGTAAAATTAAGGGCGATCCTCGCTGGATGCAGGAACGCTCCTGGTTTGGCTATACGGAAGGGTTCCGGGAGCTGGTGCTGAAGAAAAATCTGCCACCCTCATCGCTAAGCATCGTGTATTCGGTGCCGGTTGATAAGGTGCTGGAACGCATTCGCATGTTGATCCTTAACGCAATTTTGCTGAATGTGCTTGCCGGAGCTGCATTGTTTACTCTCGCACGGATGTACGAGCGACGTATTTTCATTCCGGCGGAAAGCGACGCCCTGCGACTGGAAGAACATGAGCAGTTCAATCGCAAGATTGTCGCCTCCGCGCCAGTGGGTATCTGCATTTTGCGTACCGCTGATGGCGTCAATATTTTAAGTAACGAACTGGCGCATACCTATCTCAATATGCTTACGCATGAGGACCGCCAACGACTGACGCAAATTATCTGTGGGCAGCAGGTCAATTTTGTTGATGTCCTGATCAGCAACAATACCAATCTGCAAATCAGCTTCGTCCATTCGCGCTATCGTAATGAAAACGTGGCCATTTGTGTGCTGGTGGATGTTTCTTCGCGCGTGAAGATGGAAGAGTCGTTGCAGGAGATGGCACAAGCAGCGGAACAGGCGAGCCAGTCAAAATCGATGTTCCTTGCCACCGTCAGTCATGAGCTGCGAACGCCGCTGTATGGCATTATCGGTAACCTGGATCTGTTGCAAACCAAAGAGTTACCGAAAGGCGTCGATCGGCTGGTGACGGCAATGAACAACTCTTCCAGCCTGTTGTTGAAAATTATCAGCGATATTCTCGATTTCTCGAAGATTGAATCGGAACAGTTGAAGATCGAACCGCGTGAGTTTTCACCGCGTGAAGTGATGAACCACATCACCGCCAACTATTTACCGCTGGTGGTACGCAAGCAGTTAGGCTTGTACTGCTTTATTGAACCGGATGTGCCAGTGGCCTTAAATGGCGACCCGATGCGTTTACAGCAGGTCATCTCCAACCTGTTGAGTAACGCCATAAAATTCACCGATACCGGCTGTATAGTTTTGCATGTCCGCGCTGATGGCGATTATCTCTCTATCCGTGTTCGCGATACCGGCGTGGGGATTCCGGCGAAAGAAGTGGTGCGCTTGTTTGATCCCTTCTTCCAGGTCGGAACGGGCGTACAGCGAAACTTCCAGGGGACCGGTCTGGGTCTGGCGATTTGTGAAAAACTGATCAGCATGATGGACGGCGATATCTCGGTAGATTCAGAACCGGGAATGGGCAGCCAGTTTACCGTGCGTATTCCGTTGTACGGCGCTCAGTACCCGCAGAAAAAAGGCGTGGAAGGGTTGAGTGGTAAACGCTGCTGGCTGTCGGTCCGCAATGCGTCGCTCTGTCAGTTCCTGGAAACCAGTTTGCAGCGCAGCGGCATCGTCGTTACAACATACGAAGGGCAGGAACCGACTCCCGAAGATGTGTTAATTACTGACGAGGTAGTGAGTAAAAAATGGCAGGGTAGAGCGGTAGTGACCTTCTGTCGTCGCCATATTGGTATTCCGCTGGAGAAAGCGCCAGGGGAGTGGGTACACAGTGTGGCTGCCCCGCATGAGCTACCGGCATTGTTGGCGCGTATTTATTTGATCGAGATGGAGAGCGACGATCCTGCTAACGCTCTGCCGTCGACGGACAAAGCGGTCAGCGATAATGACGATATGATGATTCTGGTCGTGGATGATCATCCGATTAACCGACGTCTGCTGGCAGATCAGTTGGGATCGTTGGGCTATCAATGTAAAACCGCGAATGATGGTGTCGATGCGCTTAATGTACTTAGCAAGAATCATATTGATATCGTGCTTAGCGACGTCAACATGCCAAATATGGATGGTTACCGCTTGACGCAACGCATTCGTCAGTTGGGACTGACGTTGCCGGTAATCGGAGTAACTGCTAATGCGTTGGCTGAAGAGAAGCAGCGGTGTCTGGAGTCCGGTATGGACAGCTGCCTGTCGAAGCCGGTAACGCTGGATGTGATAAAACAGACGCTGACGGTATATGCCGAGAGGGTCAGGAAATCGCGGGAATCGTAGGACGGATAAGGTGTTTATGCCGCATCTGGCATTCAGTGCAAATGCCAGATGCGACGCTGACGCGTCTTATCTGGCCTACTTTAATGTAATCTGTTGAAATAATGGGAATCGTAGGCCGGATAAGGCGTTTACGCTGCATCCGGCAATCGGTGCAAATGCCAGATAAGACACTAACGCGTCTTATCTGGCCTACAGATGATTAGTCTTTATCTGTCGGACTTAAGGTCACAGAAGAGAGATAATTCAGCAGGGCGATATCGTTCTCGACACCCAGCTTCATCATCGCAGATTTCTTCTGGCTACTGATGGTTTTAATACTGCGGTTCAGCTTTTTAGCGATCTCGGTCACCAGGAAGCCTTCCGCAAACAGGCGCAGAACTTCACTCTCTTTTGGCGAGAGACGCTTGTCACCGTAACCACCAGCACTGATTTTTTCCAACAGGCGAGAAACGCTTTCCGGGGTAAATTTCTTCCCTTTCTGCAGCGCGGCGAGAGCTTTCGGCAGATCGGTCGGTGCACCTTGTTTCAGCACGATCCCTTCGATATCCAGATCCAATACCGCACTAAGAATCGCCGGGTTGTTGTTCATGGTCAGAACAATAATCGACAGGCTTGGGAAATGGCGCTTGATGTACTTGATTAAGGTAATGCCATCGCCGTACTTATCGCCAGGCATGGAGAGATCGGTAATCAACACATGCGCATCCAGTTTCGGCAGGTTGTTGATCAGTGCTGTAGAGTCTTCAAATTCGCCGACAACATTCACCCACTCAATTTGCTCAAGTGATTTGCGAATACCGAACAAGACTATCGGATGGTCATCGGCAATAATTACGTTCATATTGTTCATGTAATAGGCTACCTTGCTACAGCAAGCTCTTGACATAACTGTCAATGTCGCTGATGTATTTTTCTATTCCTGGAACATCCTTCTCACGAATCAGATGTTCCAGCGTTTCACATAACTGCTTGCCGGGTACCAGATTTAGCATGGCAAATACGCCTTTAAGACGATGAGCCGTTTGGGCTAACGCAGCAAAGTCACTGGTTGCTGCTTCAGTATACAGCCTCTTAACATCATCCGGTACTGTGTCTACAAAGAGCGCATAATAGCCGCTGGCATGGAGTTGCGCATTTTCATCTCCGCCCAGAGGCGATTCTGTCACCTCTTCCTGCGCCAGTTGCACTTCAATTAATTGTAAGACCGCTTCCTGCATAGCGTTGCTCATATTGAAGTTGACGCACAATTGACCAGGCCCAATTTCCCGTACGCCAGACTCATCATCGCTTAAAAGCAAGCCAGAGGCAGTAAGATTAGACGGATTATCCGTTAAAAAGATATCATAATCTTGACTGATTAATCTTTCATCGGGTGTGATACAGGTTGCACCCCAATTTTCTAACTGGCGAGTGACAATATTCCGAATTTCTGCCGAAGTAACATCCACCATTACGCAGACATCATCCAGTAAACGCTCTTCTTCCTCTTCAACTTCCGGGTCAGCTGCGAGCATTTTGATATGCACAGAGTAGCGTGTACCAAGCCCATCCCGCGTTTTGATGTTTAAATGACCGCCCAGTTTACGTGCCAGTTGATCGCTCAGCCAGAATGCCAGCGGGTCCGCCTTGCCATAGCGATCGTTTTGGGTCTGGTTGATAAACGGGAAGTGCAAATTATCCATTTCATGAATGCTTACGCCTTCTCCGGTGTCCAGAATGCGGAACGTCAGGCGGTCTTCGGAGGACTCATCCTGATCAACCTCAAGGGTGATTTTTCCCAATTGCGTTGAGGTCACGGCATATTGCATCAGTAGCAGCAAAATACGTCGTAAGGCATCGCGATCGCCGCGGCGCATATCGTGTGCTTTCAGATGATTGTTAATCAGCAGTTGCAGACCTTTACGCTTGATGGCAGGCAACACTGAAGGGACAACTTCATCAATTAAATCCTGCACGGAGAACAGCACCGTCTCACTTTTCCAGCTATCGTCCGCAAGCATGTTCGCTAACTGTATTTCATCGACCAGCCGCACCAGCACATCTGCCTGATTCGCCAGTTGTTTGCTTTCCGGGGCATTGAGTTTAGCCGCGCTCTCCGCCAGGGACTGTGCGGGTTCTTTCAGCGCATCGCCAATGTTTTTCATAAAGGTCATCCGCCCCTGCTGGTTTTTCTCATACAGACGCTGCGCCTGCTTGAGTTTCTTGTTTACCAGCACTTCGCGATCCTGATCGCGAATAATGAAAATTTGTGTGCGCGGCGCGACCTGGCTGCGGAACATGCGGATCTCATACAGCTCGTTATTGATCGTCGCCTGAATAATCCCCTGATGCTGTTCCGCCATGGTGGTGATGTTTTGCAGATTCAAATGCGGCAGCAAATGATCGGCAATTTTGTTACTTATGACAGTGCGGTTCGATTCCTGATCGTGAACCAGCAGGCCGAGCGGCAGCAGTGAGACTATCTCTTCATTGATTGCCCGTAAAATGCGCAATTCGTTATTGACCGCCGTGCTGGGGACGTTTTCTGTACTGCGGCTGGAGAAATGGCGGAATGTGGTATAGCCAAATAACGCCAGCGCCAGCAAACCGATGTTCAGCAGCAGTGGCAGCAGAATGTTTTGCAACGTATCCAGCAATAAGGTGCCATAAGGAACCTGCCAGACCAGGCGCATATCGGTAGAGTTGAGTGCCGAGGAGATTTCAATCTTCGTACTGTTAAAGTGGATACTGACGCTATCCGTCCCTTCTTTCTCATTATCATTGTTTCCCGTTGCCGTCGCGTCTGGCTCAAGGCGGAAACTGTCCAGCGGCATACCCGGTGGGATCAAATCATTAATCGGCAGATCAAAAGCCACGACCGTTGCCAGATGTCCTGGCTGGTTAAAGGTAGTACGCAATGTAAAGTAATGACCGTTCTGCCAGGCCAGGCGGCGCATGTTAGAAAAGCTTTCGCGTTCATCGAGGGCGTTGGCCTGTTGCAACATCTCTGCACGACGTGAATCAACAATGTCGCTGACGGTCGATTCTTTAAATCCGGAGGTGAGATCTTTAAGGGGTAGGGTTGAGATCAGCACCAGACTGTTATCCTGACCATTCAGGTAATACATCGACCACGGTACATTTTCTGCGCCCCACAATGTATCCAGATAAGTGGACATCCGCTGAGTCATCTCAAGCGTTGAGTTGTCGTGAGAGCCAAAGATTAACGCTTCCGTTTTGCGGCGTGGTTTCTCCAGATAGTAGACATCCTGTTTCAGGCGCGTCTCTTGTAAACCTTCGCCGGAGGAGGGGGAGGTCGTCGCGGCAATGTTGTCGTAGATCTGCCAGGTCACGTAACGCCAGTTATCGACGCGCTTTTGGATAGCATGGGTAATGTCGACAATCTGGTAACTTTTATCTTTCAGCCAGGCGTTAACGGCGCTTTGTACCATTACACCCATCGTCACCAGTAACACAATGATCAACAGTAAAAAGAAGCGGGTAATGCTCCCCGGTAGGAGTGAAAAGCGGGTCGTGGCCGTTGTCTCTTTCTGACGCATTCGTGTTTATGACCTGTTAAAACTTCGCGAAGTGATAGGGCAGTATAAAGGGTACAGTGTGAAATTCCAGACTCTTACCTGATTGATGATTCTCTATTCTCCCGTGATATTTATCATCCTGCATTGGGGGAAATAGATGTACAAGCGCCATTTTGCTGTACAAATAACCTACAAAAAGCCCAACGAAATTAATTGCAAATAAACGAAGATTGCTGGAAATTATGCTGATGTTAATTATTTGTGAAATAGTTAACAAGAGTTATAGTTTTTCTGTGGTAGCACAGAATAATGAAAGTGTGTAAAGAAGGGTAAAAAAAAACCGGATGCGAGGCATCCGGTTGAAATAGGGGTAAACAGACATTCAGAAATGAATGACGGTAATAAATAAAGTTAATGATGATAGCGGGAGATATTCTAGTTGCGAGTGAAGGTTTTGTTTTGACATTCAGTGCTGTCAAATACTTAAGAATAAGTTATTGATTTTAACCTTGAATTATTATTGCTTGATGTTAGGTGCTTATTTCGCCATTCCGCAATAATCTTAAAAAGTTCCCTTGCATTTACATTTTGAAACATCTATAGCGATAAATGAAACATCTTAAAAGTTTTAGTATCATATTCGTGTTGGATTATTCTGCATTTTTGGGGAGAATGGACTTGCCGACTGATTAATGAGGGTTAATCAGTATGCAGTGGCATAAAAAAGCAAATAAAGGCATATAACAGAGAGTTAATAACATGAAAGTTAAAGTACTGTCCCTCCTGGTCCCAGCTCTGCTGGTAGCAGGCGCAGCAAACGCTGCTGAAGTTTACAACAAAGACGGCAACAAATTAGATCTGTACGGTAAAGTAGACGGCCTGCACTATTTCTCTGACAACAAGTCAGAAGACGGCGACCAGACCTATGTACGTCTTGGTTTCAAAGGCGAAACTCAGGTTACTGACCAGCTGACCGGTTACGGCCAGTGGGAATATCAGATCCAGGGCAATACCTCTGAAGACAACAAAGAAAACTCCTGGACCCGTGTGGCATTCGCAGGTCTGAAATTCCAGGATGTAGGTTCTTTCGACTACGGTCGTAACTACGGCGTTGTTTACGACGTAACTTCCTGGACCGACGTACTGCCAGAATTCGGTGGCGACACCTACGGTTCTGACAACTTCATGCAGCAGCGTGGTAACGGCTTCGCGACCTACCGTAACACCGACTTCTTCGGTCTGGTTGACGGTCTGAACTTTGCTGTTCAGTACCAGGGCAAAAACGGTAGCGTAAGCGGCGAAGGCATGACCAACAACGGTCGTGGCGCTCTGCGTCAGAACGGCGACGGTGTCGGCGGTTCTATCACTTATGATTACGAAGGCTTCGGTATCGGTGCTGCAGTTTCCAGCTCCAAACGTACTGATGCTCAGAACACCGCTGCTTACATCGGTAACGGCGACCGTGCTGAAACCTACACTGGTGGTCTGAAATACGATGCTAACAACATCTACCTGGCTGCTCAGTACACCCAGACCTACAACGCAACTCGCGTAGGTTCCCTGGGTTGGGCGAACAAAGCACAGAACTTCGAAGCTGTTGCTCAGTACCAGTTCGACTTCGGTCTGCGCCCGTCTGTAGCATACCTGCAGTCTAAAGGTAAAAACCTGGGCACCATCGGTACTCGTAACTACGACGACGAAGATATCCTGAAATATGTTGATGTTGGTGCGACCTACTACTTCAACAAAAACATGTCCACCTATGTTGACTACAAAATCAACCTGCTGGACGACAACCAGTTCACTCGTGACGCTGGCATCAACACTGATAACATCGTAGCTCTGGGTCTGGTTTACCAGTTCTAATCTCGATGGATATCGAACAAAGGGCCTGCGGGCCCTTTTTTCATTGTTTTCAGCGTACAAACTCAGTTTTTTGGTGTACTCTTGCGACCGTTCGCATGAGGATAATCACGTATGGAAATAAGCTTTACCCGCGTGGCACTGCTGGCTGCCGCGCTCTTCTTTGTTGGTTGCGATCAAAAACCACAACCCGCCAAAACCCACGCTACTGAAGTTACCGTTCTTGAAGGCAAAACCATGGGTACCTTCTGGCGTGCCAGCATCCCGGGCATTGATGCCAAACGCAGTGCCGAACTTAAAGAAAAGATTCAGACCCAGCTGGACGCCGACGATCAGCTGCTTTCGACCTATAAAAAAGATTCCGCGCTGATGCGCTTTAACGACTCGCAAAGTTTGTCGCCGTGGCCGGTAAGTGAAGCGATGGCCGATATCGTCACCACCTCGCTGCGCATTGGCGCAAGGACCGATGGTGCGATGGATATAACCGTCGGGCCGCTGGTGAATCTGTGGGGCTTTGGCCCGGAACAACAGCCGGTTCAAATTCCGAGCCAGGAACAGATCGATGCGATGAAAGCCAAAACCGGCTTACAGCACCTGACGGTCATTAATCAGTCGCATCAGCAATATCTGCAAAAAGACCTGCCGGATTTATATGTCGATCTCTCCACCGTCGGTGAAGGTTATGCGGCGGATCACCTGGCACGCTTGATGGAGCAGGAAGGTATTTCACGTTATCTGGTGTCGGTGGGCGGCGCGCTGAACAGCCGTGGTATGAACGGTGAAGGCCAGCCGTGGCGGGTAGCGATTCAAAAACCAACCGATAAAGAAAACGAGGTTCAGGCCGTGGTGGATATCAACGGTCATGGCATTAGCACCTCTGGCAGCTACCGTAACTATTACGAACTGGACGGCAAACGTCTTTCTCATGTTATCGATCCGCAAACCGGGCGTCCTATCGAACACAATCTGGTATCCGTGACGGTGATTGCCCCGACGGCGCTGGAAGCCGATGCCTGGGATACTGGCTTAATGGTACTCGGGCCGGAGAAAGCCAAAGAGGTTGTTCGCCGGGAAGGGCTGGCGGTCTATATGATCACCAAAGAAGGTGATAGCTTTAAAACCTGGATGTCGCCGCAGTTTAAAAGCTTCCTTATCAGCGAAAAAAATTAAAGCGCAAGATTGTTGGTTTTTGCGTGATGGTGACCGGGCAGACTAAAGGCTATCCTTAACCAGGGAGCTGATTATGAAAAAAGCCACATGCTTAACTGACGATCAACGCTGGCAATCTGTCTTAGCCCGCGACCCGAATGCCGACGGCGAATTCGTTTTCGCCGTGCGTACCACAGGCATCTTTTGCCGTCCGTCTTGCCGCGCCAGACATGCTTTGCGGGAAAACGTCTCCTTCTACGCAAATGCCAGCGAGGCACTCGCCGCTGGCTTTCGCCCCTGCAAACGTTGTCAGCCAGAAAAAGCCAATGCCCAGCAACATCGGTTGGATAAAATCACCCACGCGTGTCGACTGCTGGAACAGGAAACGCCTGTAACGCTGGAAGCCTTAGCCGACCAGGTGGCGATGAGTCCATTTCATCTACATCGGTTGTTTAAAGCGACTACCGGAATGACGCCTAAAGCCTGGCAACAGGCCTGGCGCGCTCGCCGTTTGCGCGAATCGCTGGCGAAAGGGGAGAGCGTGACGACGTCTATTCTTAACGCCGGATTCCCCGACAGCAGCAGTTACTATCGCAAAGCTGACGAAACGCTGGGCATGACGGCTAAACAATTCCGTCACGGTGGCGAAAATCTGGCGGTGCGTTACGCGCTGGCTGATTGTGAGCTGGGTCGTTGCCTGGTGGCAGAAAGCGAGCGGGGGATTTGCGCGATATTGCTGGGCGATGATGACGCGACACTAATCAGCGAGTTGCAGCAGATGTTTCCCGCTGCCGACAACGCGCCTGCCGATCTGATGTTTCAGCAACATGTGCGTGAAGTGATCGCCAGCCTCAATCAACGCGATACGCCGCTGACGTTACCGCTGGACATTCGCGGCACTGCTTTTCAGCAACAAGTCTGGCAGGCACTGCGCACGATACCTTGCGGTGAAACCGTCAGTTATCAGCAACTGGCTAACGCCATCGGCAAACCGAAAGCGGTACGGGCCGTTGCCAGCGCCTGTGCCGCCAACAAGCTGGCTATCATAATACCCTGTCATCGGGTGGTCCGTGGTGATGGCACACTTTCCGGTTACCGCTGGGGCGTGTCGCGTAAAGCGCAACTGCTGCGCCGCGAAGCTGAAAATGAGGAGAGGTAATGTTGGATCTGTTTGCCGATGCTGAACCGTGGCAAGAGCCACTGGCGGCTGGTGCGGTAATTTTACGGCGTTTTGCTTTTAACGCTGCGGAGCAACTGATCCGCGATATTAATGACGTTGCCAGCCAGTCGCCGTTTCGCCAGATGGTCACCCCCGGGGGATATACCATGTCGGTGGCGATGACCAACTGTGGGCATCTGGGCTGGACGACCCATCGGCAAGGTTATCTCTATTCGCCCATTGATCCGCAAACAAATAAACCGTGGCCCGCCATGCCACAAAGCTTTCATGATTTATGTCAACGTGCGGCTACGGCGGCGGGCTATCCAGATTTCCAGCCAGATGCTTGTCTTATCAACCGCTACGCTCCTGGCGCGAAACTGTCGCTGCATCAGGATAAAGACGAACCGGATCTGCGCGCGCCAATTGTTTCTGTTTCTCTGGGCTTACCCGCGATTTTTCAATTTGGTGGCCTGAAACGTAATGATCCGCTCAAACGTTTGTTGTTGGAACATGGCGATGTGGTGGTATGGGGCGGTGAATCGCGGCTGTTTTATCACGGTATTCAACCGTTGAAAGCGGGGTTTCATCCACTCACCACCGACTGCCGCTACAACCTGACATTCCGTCAGGCAGGTAAAAAAGAATAAAAATAAGAATTATTATTGCTGTGCGCGCGAAGATGTTTAAACTGCGGGCTGTAATTCATTGTCCGGGTTTTCTGCATGGAACTTCTTGTACTTGTCTGGCGGCAGTATCGCTGGCCATTTATCAGTGTGATGGCGCTAAGCCTCGCCAGTGCGGCATTAGGCATTGGCTTAATTGCTTTTATCAATCAGCGCCTTATCGAAACGGCGGATACCAGTCTGCTGGTGTTGCCGGAGTTTCTGGGATTATTGCTGCTGTTGATGGCAGTCACTCTCGGATCGCAACTGGCGCTCACCACTTTGGGGCATCACTTCGTTTACCGACTGCGTAGTGAATTTATCAAGCGGATTCTGAATACCCACGTCGAGCGCATTGAACAACTCGGTAGCGCCTCGTTGCTAGCGGGATTAACCAGCGATGTGCGCAATATCACCATTGCTTTTGTGCGTCTGCCGGAACTGGTGCAGGGGATCATTCTCACTATCGGTTCCGCGGCGTATCTGTGGATGCTGTCGGGCAAAATGTTGCTGGTAACGGCTATCTGGATGGCGATCACCATCTGGGGCGGTTTTGTGCTGGTGGCGCGGGTGTACAAACATATGGCGACCCTGCGTGAAACCGAAGACAAGCTGTACACGGATTTTCAAACCGTACTCGAAGGGCGCAAAGAGCTGACTCTGAACCGGGAACGCGCCGAGTATGTGTTTAACAACCTCTACATCCCCGATGCGCAAGAGTATCGCCATCATATTATTCGCGCAGACACCTTCCATCTTAGCGCCGTGAACTGGTCAAACATCATGATGCTGGGCGCTATCGGCCTGGTGTTCTGGATGGCGAACAGTCTCGGTTGGGCTGATACCAACGTTGCTGCGACCTATTCGTTGACGCTGTTATTCCTGCGTACGCCGCTGCTTTCGGCGGTTGGCGCATTGCCGACGCTGCTGACGGCGCAGGTGGCGTTTAACAAGCTGAACAAATACGCGCTCGCGCCTTTCAAAGCTGAGTTTCCGCGCCCGCAGGCTTTTCCCAACTGGCAAACGCTGGAGCTGCGTAACGTGACGTTTAGCTATCAGGATAACGCGTTTTCCGTTGGGCCGATTAACCTCACCATTAAACGTGGCGAGCTGCTGTTTCTGATTGGTGGCAACGGTAGTGGAAAATCGACGCTGGCGATGTTGCTGACGGGCTTGTACCAGCCACAAAGCGGCGAAATCTTGCTGGATGGCAAACCTGTCAGTGGCGAACAACCGGAAGATTATCGCAAACTGTTTTCGGCAGTGTTTACCGATGTCTGGCTGTTTGATCAACTGCTGGGGCCGGAGGGTAAACCCGCTAACCCGCAACTGGTTGAGAAGTGGCTGGCGCAGCTGAAAATGGCTCATAAGCTTGAGTTAAGCAACGGGCGTATTGTTAACCTGAAGTTATCAAAAGGGCAGAAAAAACGCGTGGCGCTGTTGCTGGCGCTGGCAGAAGAACGCGATATTATCCTGCTGGATGAATGGGCGGCGGATCAGGATCCACACTTCCGTCGTGAGTTTTATCAGGTGTTGCTGCCGCTGATGCAGGAGATGGGTAAAACTATTTTCGCTATCAGTCATGATGATCATTACTTTATCCACGCCGACCGCCTGCTGGAAATGCGCAATGGGCAACTTAGCGAGCTGACGGGCGAAGAGCGCGATGCCGCTTCGCGTGATGCCGTTGCCCGGACGGCATAATATTACGACGCTGACCTGGCGGACTGCTGCCGTCAGGTCAATATGCTAAAAATCCCTTCATTTCTAATAACCCTATAATTAATCAACGAAATTATAATGTTTCTAAAATTAGAATATAATTTATAAACATTATTTAAATGTTGTTACTTAAGTGTTACCGTTGATGCCGCGCAAATCTCACCTGCAATAAAGCGACTAAAAGTAAGGCATTAACAAGATGAAAAAAGTGACTGCCATGCTCTTCTCGATGGCCGTGGGGCTTAATGCCGTTTCGATGGCGGCAAAAGCGAAAGCGTCCGAGGAGCAGGAAACTGATGTACTGTTGATTGGCGGCGGCATTATGAGCGCCACGTTGGGGACCTATTTACGCGAGCTGGAGCCTGAATGGTCGATGACCATGGTGGAGCGCCTGGAGGGTGTCGCGCAGGAGAGTTCGAACGGCTGGAATAACGCCGGAACCGGGCATTCTGCACTGATGGAACTGAACTACACCCCGCAAAACGCCGATGGCAGCATCAGTATTGAAAAAGCAGTCGCCATTAACGAAGCATTTCAGATTTCCCGCCAGTTCTGGGCGCACCAGGTTGAGCGCGGCGTGCTGCGTACTCCGCGTTCATTTATCAATACCGTTCCGCATATGAGCTTTGTCTGGGGCGAGGATAACGTCAATTTCCTGCGCGCCCGTTACGCCGCGTTGCAACAAAGCTCGCTGTTTCGCGGTATGCGTTACTCTGAAGATCACGCGCAGATCAAAGAGTGGGCACCGTTAGTGATGGAAGGGCGCGATCCGCAACAGAAAGTGGCAGCCACGCGTACGGAAATTGGTACCGATGTGAACTACGGCGAGATCACCCGCCAGTTAATTGCTTCCTTGCAGAAGAAATCTAACTTCTCGCTGCAACTCAGCAGCGAAGTCCGCGCCCTAAAGCGTAATGACGATAACACCTGGACCGTTACCGTTGCCGATCTGAAAAATGGCACTGCACAGAACATTCGTGCCAAATTTGTCTTTATCGGCGCGGGCGGTGCGGCGCTGAAGCTGTTACAGGAATCGGGGATTCCGGAAGCGAAAGACTACGCCGGTTTCCCGGTGGGCGGACAGTTCCTTGTTTCGGAAAACCCGGACGTGGTTAATCACCATCTGGCGAAGGTTTACGGTAAAGCATCCGTTGGCGCACCACCGATGTCGGTTCCGCATATCGATACCCGCGTTCTGGACGGTAAACGCGTAGTGCTGTTTGGGCCATTTGCCACCTTCTCAACCAAATTCCTCAAAAACGGTTCATTGTGGGATCTAATGAGTTCCACCACCACCTCTAACGTGATGCCGATGATGCACGTCGGGCTGGATAATTTCGATCTGGTGAAATATCTGGTGAGTCAGGTGATGTTGAGTGAAGAGGATCGTTTTGAAGCGTTGAAAGAGTACTATCCGCAGGCGAAAAAAGAGGACTGGCGTTTGTGGCAAGCGGGGCAGCGCGTGCAGATTATCAAGCGTGATGCCGAGAAAGGTGGCGTACTGCGTCTGGGTACTGAAGTCGTCAGTGACCAGCAAGGGACCATTGCCGCGCTCCTGGGGGCATCGCCAGGGGCGTCAACCGCCGCGCCGATTATGTTGGATCTGCTGGAAAAAGTATTTGGCGATCGCGTTTCCAGCCCGCAATGGCAGGCTACGTTGAAAGCGATCGTTCCGTCTTATGGACGCAAGCTGAACGGTGATGTAGCGGCAACAGAACGCGAGTTGCAGTACACCAGCGAAGTGCTGGGGCTGAAATACGACAAGCCGCAGGCAGCAGATAGTACGCCGAAACCGCAGTTGAAACCGAAACCCGTTCAAAAAGAAGTGGCGGATATTGCGTTGTAATGATGTGCCACATCCGGCATGGTATGCCGGGGATGTGGCGTATGCTGATAAGACGCGCCAGCGTCTTATCAGGCAACCGGCTCGGGCGTTAGATGTCGGATGCGGCGTAACCGCCTTATCCAACCTACGGGGTGGAGCACTTCACAGCGGTGTAGGCCTGATAAGACGCGCCAGCGT
>OGEW01000088.1_pt1 | contig 40809 bp, 38 predicted proteins | sample 1570781 | NCBI WGS metagenome assembly OGEW01 (sample SAMEA2582047, study PRJEB24529) | metagenome | biome: Human gut stool | place: China | collected 2011 | reverse complement strand
CTTAACAATAAAAGAACTAACAACGTTTATTATCTCTCACGTAGAACGATGGCATCAAAAAAATCATCTATAAAGAAAGAGTGAAAGCGACGACAGTTTAATTTCACTGCAGGCTGGGTAGCTCCAGCCTGCTTTCCTGCATTACATCACCGCAGCAAACGCCTTTGCCACACGTTGTACATTTGCCGTATTTAACCCGGCGACACACATGCGACCGCTGGCGATGAGATAGACACCAAATTCTTCACGTAGTCGGTCAACCTGAGCGGCACTTAAACCGGTATAACTGAACATGCCGCGCTGATTAAGCAGATAATCGAAATTGCGTTCTGGCATCTCTGTGCTTAATACCTTCACCAATTCCTGACGCATTGCCAGAATGCGAGTACGCATCTCTTCTACTTCCGCCAGCCAGCTGGCTTTCAATGCCTCGTCATTCAGCACTGCAGCCACCACCTGCGCACCAAAATTCGGCGGGCTGGAGTAGTTGCGGCGAACTGTTGCTTTCAATTGCCCCAGTACGCGGCCAGCGGCTTCGGCATCTTCACACATAACAGAAAGTCCGCCGACGCGCTCGCCGTAAAGGGAGAAAATTTTCGAGAACGAATTGCTCACCAGAGCGGGTAATCCAGCGCTGGCAATGGCGCGAATAGCGTAGGCATCCTCTTCCATACCGGCACCAAATCCTTGATAGGCAATATCGAGGAATGGAATAAGCTCGCGGGCTTTGAGAATTTCAATCACCGCATCCCACTGATCATTAGTGAGATCGGCACCCGTTGGGTTGTGGCAACATGGATGCAGCAACACAATACTGCGGGCAGGTAATGTTTTCAGCGTCGCCAACAGGTCATTAAAGCGCACGCCGTTAGTCGCTTCGTCATACCAGGGGTAAGTACTCACTTCGAATCCAGCCCCGGCGAATATTGCTACGTGGTTTTCCCAGGTAGGATCGCTGACCCAGACGCCTGATTCCGGGAAGTAGCGTTTCAGGAAATCCGCGCCCACTTTCAATGCCCCGGAGCCGCCAAGGGTTTGAATGGTTGCTACGCGCTGTTGTTTCAGTACCGGATGGTCCGCACCAAACAGCAGCGGCGCAATGGCATGGCGATAGCTGTTAAGCCCTTCCATCGGTAAATAAAGCGAAGCGCCATGAGGCTGCGCATTCAGGCGCGCTTCCGCCTCCGCCACGGCTTGCAGTTGTGGAATAATTCCGTCTTCGTTGTAGTACAGACCGATACTTAAATTCACTTTGTCGCTGCGAGGGTCTTCTTTAAAACGCTCCATAAGCGTAAGAATCGGGTCGCCAGCGTAGGCGTCAACTTTTTGAAACACGCGATGGTTCTCCAGGTTTACGGGCAGGTGGTTAAAACACAATAAACCGGAAGAAGGCGAAGATCGAGTGGATGTTCAGGAGCGAACGGCAATTAGCAACAGAGTGAGACTCATGACAAACGTACATCCGCCAGAGGCACGACCTTTATAAGAGCATGAAAGAACATCAACTTATTGAATTTTTAGGATTTTATTGGCCGGATAAGGCATTCACGCCGCATCCGGCACAGACAATCAAATATTACAGAACGATTAATCCACGTATTTCATCGCGACCCTTGAAGTCAGGCGCGTAATAAGTTCGTAAGCGCTTACTTTCGTCATTTCAGCGATACGTTCTACGGGCAAACCTTCGCCCCATAAAATGACCGGATCCCCGGCTTTGTCCTGCGCCTGTGGACCTAAGTCTACGCAGATCATATCCATCGCCACGCGCCCGACAATCGGTACTTCGCGACCGTTCACCAGCACTGGCGTACCGGACGGCGCGGCGCGCGGATAACCATCGCCATAGCCCATCGCGACTACGCCAAGACGGGTATCACGTTCGCTTACCCAGGTTCCACCATAACCAACAGGCTCTCCGGCTTTATGCTCACGCACGGCAATCAGGCTGGAGGTTAGTGACATCACTGGCTGACAGCCAAAATCGGCACCGGTGGAGCGATCTTCCAGCGGCGAGACGCCATAAAGAATGATGCCCGGGCGCACCCAGTCAAAATGCGACTGTGGCCACAGCAGAATGCCACCCGACGCGGCAATGGAACGTTGACCAGGTTTGCCTTCGCAAAAGGTATTAAAGATAGCGAGTTGTTTCTCGGTTGCGCCACATTTTGGTTCATCCGCGCGCGCAAAATGGCTGACGATATTCACCGGCTGACGAACGTTTTTGCACTGGGTCAGGCGATGATAAAACGCCTCAGCCTGTTCCGGCCTTACGCCCAGACGGTGCATACCGGTATCGAGTTTCATCCAGACGGTAACCGGCTCGTCCAGGCTAGCCTCTTCCAGCGCAGCCAGCTGTTCTTCGTTATGCACGGCGGTATGAAAATGTTGCGCAGAAATCGTCGGCAGATCTCTGGCATCAAAAAAGCCTTCGAGTAACAGTACAGGTTTGGTGATTCCCCCCGCACGCAGTCGCAGAGCTTCTTCGAGACGGGCTACGCCAAAGGCGTCAGCATCGGGGAGCGTTCGCGCGGTCTCAAGAAGACCGTGACCATAAGCGTTCGCTTTCACCACCGCAACCATTTTACTGGCAGGGGCCAGTTCACGAAGACGTTGCAGGTTGTGTCGCAGAGCGCGGCGGTTAATCACAACAGTTGCCGCTTGCATTTGTGTTCCTTGATAAGTGTTTGCTTTAATTACCTAATTCATAAAATAATTATTATTCGTCGTCGTACTGCGGCCCCGCATAGTTGTCGAAGCGCGACCATTGACCGTTAAAGGTCAGGCGTACCGTCCCGATTGGGCCGTTACGTTGTTTACCGATAATAATTTCCGCGATGCCTTTTAAATCACTGTTTTCGTGATACACCTCATCACGATAGATAAACATGATCAAGTCCGCATCCTGCTCGATAGAGCCAGATTCACGCAGGTCGGAGTTGACCGGGCGTTTGTCGGCACGTTGTTCCAGAGAACGGTTCAACTGGGACAGCGCCACCACCGGCACGTTCAGTTCTTTCGCCAGTGCTTTCAGCGAGCGAGAGATTTCTGCAATTTCCAGCGTACGGTTATCGGAAAGCGCCGGTACGCGCATCAGTTGCAGGTAGTCGATCATGATAAGCCCGATGCCGCCGTGTTCACGGGCAATACGGCGTGCGCGGGAACGCACTTCCGTTGGCGTCAGGCCGGAGGAGTCATCGATATAGATATTGCGTTTTTCGAGCAAAATACCCATGGTGCCGGAAATGCGCGCCCAGTCTTCGTCATCGAGCTGCCCGGTACGGATTTTAGTCTGGTCAACGCGCGACAGCGACGCCAGAGAACGCATCATGATCTGTTCTGATGGCATCTCCAGCGAGAAGATAAGTACCGGTTTATCCTGCAACATCGCCGCGTTTTCGACGAGGTTCATCGCAAATGTTGTTTTACCCATCGACGGACGCGCGGCGACGATGATCAAATCCGACGGCTGCAAGCCAGCGGTTTTTTTGTTGAGATCGTCATAACCGGTGTTTACCCCGGTAACGCCATCGTGTGGCTGCTGAAACAACTGCTCAATACGCGCCACGGTTGCGTCGAGCACATCGGCGATGTTCTTCGGCCCTTCGTCTTTGTTCGCACGACTTTCGGCAATTTTAAAGACGCGGGATTCAGCCAGATCCAGCAGATCTTCGCTGGTACGCCCCTGCGGATCAAAACCAGCTTCGGCAATCTCATTCGCAACCGAGATCATCTCACGGACAACGGCACGTTCACGCACGATGTCCGCATAGGCACTGATGTTAGCCGCACTTGGCGTATTTTTTGACAGCTCTGCCAGATAAGCAAAACCACCGACGCTATCGAGTTGCCCCTGGCGTTCCAGCGATTCCGCAAGAGTAATCAGATCGATAGGGCTACCGCTTTCCTGCAAACGCGCCATTTCAGTAAAGATATGACGGTGTGGGCGGGTGTAAAAATCGTCTGCTACCACACGCTCGGCTACATCATCCCAGCGTTCGTTATCTAGCATTAAACCGCCCAACACCGACTGCTCCGCTTCGATCGAGTGCGGAGGCACTTTCAGCCCGGCAACTTGTGGATCGCGTTCGCGGGGTTCAGCCTGCTGTTTGTTGAAGGGTTTATTTCCTGCCATAGTGAATGGAGTTACCGAGATAAAGAATGGGTCGAAACTTTACCATATGAAGCAGACCCTGACGATACGTTCTGGAGGACACATGGCAACACGAATTGAATTTCACAAGCACGGTGGCCCGGAAGTACTTCAAGCCGTAGAGTTCACTCCTGCCGATCCGGCGGAGAATGAAATCCAGGTCGAAAATAAAGCCATCGGCATCAATTTTATCGACACATATATCCGCAGCGGCCTTTACCCGCCGCCATCGCTACCCAGCGGATTAGGCACCGAAGCAGCAGGCATCGTGAGTAAAGTCGGCAGTGGTGTAAAGCATATTAAGGCAGGCGATCGTGTAGTCTATGCGCAGTCGGCGTTAGGCGCTTACAGCTCTGTGCATAACATTATTGCGGATAAAGCGGCGATTCTGCCTGCGGCAATTTCTTTTGAGCAAGCTGCGGCATCCTTCCTGAAAGGCTTAACGGTTTATTATCTGCTGCGCAAAACCTATGAAATTAAACCCGATGAGCAGTTCCTGTTCCACGCAGCAGCTGGCGGCGTTGGCTTGATTGCCTGCCAGTGGGCAAAAGCCCTGGGCGCGAAACTTATCGGCACCGTAGGAACCGCGCAAAAAGCGCAGAGCGCGCTAAAAGCGGGCGCGTGGCAGGTTATTAACTATCGTGAAGAGAATCTGGTCGAGCGGTTAAAAGAGATCACCGGCGGTAAGAAAGTGCGCGTGGTGTACGATTCCGTGGGCAGAGACACCTGGGAACGGTCGCTGGATTGCCTGCAACGCCGCGGCTTAATGGTGAGTTTTGGCAACTCATCAGGTGCGGTTACCGGTGTGAACTTAGGCATTCTCAATCAGAAAGGCTCGTTGTATGTGACACGCCCTTCCCTGCAAGGCTATATCACCACGCGGGAGGAATTAACCGAGGCCAGTAATGAACTGTTCTCTTTGATTGCCAGCGGTGTGATTAAGGTCGATGTCGCCGAGCAGCAGAAATATCCGCTGAAGGATGCGCAGCGTGCGCATGAAATTCTGGAAAGCCGGGCAACGCAAGGTTCCAGCCTGTTGATTCCATAAAAGAAATAGGGCTTCCACCTGGGAAGCCCTTTCTTTTTATAGTTCGGCTGTATGTAGGGTACAGCACGATGAATCTGTTAGAGGCGCAATAGTGACAGATTTGATTATCAATTCCTATTTTGTTCTAAGGATAAAACCTTAGGTTGTGATCATCCGCACAATCCCTTAGTAACGCCAGCGGTCATAACGCTGATATTTCGGCACTTTTGGTGCTTTAATCGCCTTAATAACCCACACCACCGCAATCGCCAGTAGTAACCACGGCAGCAACTTAATCATCAATGCCAGCATACCGCCGAGGAACATAATGGCCGTCGCCACAACCAGCGCGGCGATAATGCCCAGCAACGAAACGCCGGTGACCATCAGCATGACAAAAAAGCCAATCACAAAAAGTAGTTCCAGCATGATGCACTCCCAAATATGAAATCTCTTGCTGGCATTACAAGAATCATGCCAAAAATAATCTATTGATTTAACAGCAAAACGCCCCGCGACGGTGCGCAGGGCGTGGTGAATTTGACTATTTTTTGGTGAAAAGTTAACGCTTATCCGCCACCAGTTTGAGCGCGTGTTCCAGCACATTAATGTCTGCACCCGCTTTATGGGCATTTTCACTTAAATAACGCCGCCACTGCCGCGCGCCAGGAATACCCTGGAACAAGCCCAACATATGCCGGGTAATATGACCGAGATACGTCCCCTGGCTGAGTTCACGCTCAATGTACGGATACATGGCGCGCACTACCGCCACCGGATCGGCATCGATATCCGAGGAACCAAAGATCTCCCGGTCTACCGCCGCCAGAATACCCGGATTCTGATACGCCTCGCGCCCGACCATCACGCCATCCATATGTTGCAGGTGTGCTTTGGCCTCTTCCAGCGACTTGATACCACCGTTAATCGACATTGTCAGATGCGGAAAGTCACGCTTCAGTTGATACACACGCGGATAATCGAGCGGCGGGATCTCACGGTTTTCTTTCGGACTTAACCCCGAAAGCCAGGCTTTACGTGCATGGATGATGAACATCTCACACTCGCCTTTGCCGGAAACGGTGTTGATGAAATCGCAGAGAAATTCATAGCTGTCCTGGTCGTCGATGCCAATACGCGTTTTCACCGTCACCGGAATCGACACCACATCGCGCATCGCTTTCACGCAGTCGGCAACCAGCTGCGCATTACCCATCAGACACGCACCAAACATGCCGTTCTGCACCCGGTCAGACGGGCAGCCGACATTCAGGTTGATCTCATCATATCCACGCGCTTCTGCCAGCTTCGCACACTGCGCCAGCGCCGCCGGATCGCTACCGCCGAGTTGCAACGCTACCGGATGTTCTTCTTCACTATACGCCAGGTAATCACCTTTACCGTGAATAATCGCCCCTGTAGTTACCATTTCAGTATACAGCAACGTATTGCGGGAAAGCAGACGCAAGAAATAGCGGCAATGTCTGTCCGTCCAGTCGAGCATCGGCGCGATGGAAAAACGTGAAGGGCTGTATCCCGGCGTTTTTCCTCTGTTAACGCTGTTCTGGTGTGGGTTGTGCGATTCTTTATTTTCGTGCATTTTTTGTCTTTATGTCGTATTTTTTCTTTATCAGCACCCCCAACAGCACCCCAGATTCATGGGGTGCTGAACGAAGGTATAAGGAAAAGCATGGCCTACTATAGCATAGAAAAACGTCAACGCGCCGATGGGACTTTACGCTACCGCTGCACCGTGGGCGTAAAAGAAGGTGGGAAATATATCTACCGGGAAAACCGAACATTCAGCAAACAGGCCCATGCCAAAACGTGGGGTGCTGGTAGGGTTGCTGAACTGGAAACAAATGGGGTGCCGACCACCAACGACTTAAACAAAATGGTTGTTGGCGATCTGCTCAAACGCTATATCAACGATCCCAACCTCGGCGGCAAAGCCGGGCGCACAAAACGTTATGTACTGGATATGTTGCTGGACTGCAACATCGCCGAAACCCCTCTGACAGACCTTTCAACCAGCCACGTTATCGAGCATTGCCGCCACAGAAACGGCGCTGGTGCCGGTCCTTCTACTATTAACCACGATGTAAGTTACCTTTCTTCCGTTCTGGCGTCCGCCAAACCCGTCTACGGTATCGACTACACGACCAATCCCGCAACAGATGCAAGACCTCTACTGCTCCAGATGGGGCTGATTGGCAAATCCAAACGCCGCAGCCGCCGCCCTGTGAGCGACGAACTGGATAGACTGCTCGCAGGGCTTGAGGCCAGAAGCGATCACGTCGCAGCAAAAATCCCCTTCGTTGATATTCTTAACTTCTCAATCCTCAGTTGTATGCGAGTTGGCGAAGTGTGCAAAATCCGCTGGGAAGATGTAGACGAAAAACAAAAGGCCGTGCTGGTCAGAGACAGAAAAGACCCGCGCAAAAAATCCGGTAACCATATGCTGGTACCACTTCTCGGCGATGCCTGGAACATAGTGCAACGTCAGCCCAAAATCAGCGAGTTAATTTTCCCTTATAACTCTCGTTCTGTAACTGCGGGTTTTCAACGTGTCAGGAACGCCCTGGGCATTGAAGACTTGCGCTACCACGATATGCGCCGGGAGGGGGCCAGCAGGCTTTTTGAGGCGGGTTTTAGTATAGAAGAAGTGGCCCAGGTTACAGGCCATCGGTCTCTTAATGTACTCTGGCAGGTTTATACTGAACTGTTTCCGAAATCCCTGCATGAAAAGTACGACGCGCTGCACGCTAAAAAGAAGTAGCTTTATACCACGCCTGCCAGCGATACTTATCCTGCCGCAGCTGGCGCAGACATTCAGCAGTTTCTATATCAGCCTGCAGATCTTCATCGCTGTCTGTTCCAGCTTTGCTCGCTCCCTTGCACGGCTCCTGCATCAAATCCGCTGATGGAGTTGGCCGCATCGAGGGCGCGCTGACGCAACTGCACAGCGTGATCGTCAAAATCGCACTTAGTATGATTCGGGTCGTTAACATATTTCACCACATCGCGATAAATGGTCCGGTAAATCACTTTGCCTTCTGCGCTGGACGCTGCCGCTTTCTGTTCGCCGGTTGCTACAGCCTTCTCAGCCTTTTTACTCTTCTCCTGATATTCGCTGTTTATCTTGTCACTGTGCGCGTACCAGCCTTTCAAGTAACCCGCGTAATACGCACCGACGAGCAACGCCAGCAGAACGGCCAGCGCTAACAATTTTGTTTTAAGGGTCACTGGTCTATCCCCCAGCACGTCAGCGCGCTTTCCTGGTCACGACGGGATACCTGCCCGTAGCAGTTATTGGAACGGATCCGGCAATCGCGTCCACCGTCTTTTATCCACCACCTGATTGCTTCACATGCCCCCTTCCGATCGCCGGCATTGATTCGCTTATAGAACGTGGATGGGAAACACTTGCCGGGGCCGATATTGTACGGGCAGAACGACGCAATACCTGCTTTCTGCGGTTCAGTCAGCGGCACTTTGATATTGTGCTCTACCCAGGCTAGCGCTTTATCGCGTTCGATAGCGTTTACCTGGTCACATTTTGCCTGCGTCAGCTTCATACCCTTCACTACAGGCTTACCATCAACCATCGTGGCACCACGGCAAATCGTCCAAATTCCTCCAGCGTCACGGTATGCGGAGAGACTGTTGCCCTCTTTCTCATTCAGGAACTGATCGAGAATAACCGATGCTGGCGCACCGGCGAGTACCAGTCCCAGAACAGCAGCGCTAAGCTTAGTCCTGTTGCTGGTCATAGAGTTGAGCCTCTTTGCGACGGTCTTCTTTGATTTTGAAATAGAGATTGGTCAGGTAGGTAACCAGCCCCAGAAATATACTCGCCAGCACACCGATAGCAGCCCACTGGCTTGGGCTGACTTTATCGAGTAATTGCAGTAACCAGAAGACGCCACTGCCCCCGGACGTAATATAGGAAGCACCTGCCGCCAGACCTGAATGGTTGTTCATCCTCATACCTTACCCCCCGTAGGGAACACTATTAAGTGCTCCGAGGGTAAGGTGGTGATGTGGTCGGAATCCTGACTATTGGAGGTATTGACCCGAGAGCCAACATAATGAATTCATTTAGGGTGTATTTAACCCTTTAATTTTTTTATGGCTTAGCAAGCCGAACAGGCCCCATATTTTATTAAAGGCGCGTGTTACTTTTTTATCCAGAAGCTTTATGTACAGCGCTGCAATAGTAAACGATATTAACATCGAAATAACTATCGTCACCTCATAGTTAACAAAAGTCTTCGTAACCGGATATTCAACCCACCACTTCCTTTCAAACATAGCGTGAGACCAAAATCCGATATCGGCATGTATTAAATACAGTGGGTATGTCATCGCCCCAAGAAACTTAACAACATTATAAAACTTACCGACTTCAGATACGTTAGATGCACACCAGGTTAACGTAACAAGAGAGATACATGCGAGCAGAAGAGATGCATCAGAAACTGAATACCCAAAACTTCCATTTACATATGAATTAAAACCCAACATTCTATTATATATGAGGATCACACTAAGAACCATCAAGACGAAATCAAAAGGAGATGGCTTATTTTTCATTATGTCATATATTACTATCCCTGCAATGAAATGACCGGCATGTTCAGTTATAAATAGCGCATCAACAAAGCTAGAATGGATTAAAAATTGATTGCTGTATGAAATCACCAACCATGCAAAGCAAATCTCCCTTCTGTAACCACTCCAAATGTTAAATAACATCATAATGAAAACCAATATATAAAATGTCACCTCTTTCTGAATTGTCCAATAGATATCGCTAAAAAAATGATATCCGAACACTTGGGGGAAAAACGTAAAGCTATAGAATAAAGAAACAATCCTTTCCTTAAAATCAACCATTGGTATAAAGCACTGAAACACTAAAACTATAAATCCAAATATTATAAAGGTGGGTACTATCCTATTAATCCTTGACTTAATAAATTCAACAGGTGTTCTTCCAACTGATGAAAGTGATATTACAAATCCACTTATAATAAAAAATAAATCAACACCAAAGTCCCCAAAATAGAAGGCATTAACTGTTAACTCTTTCGGTAGGAAGCCTGAGATAGGCCCAGCGAACAAGTAGTGGTACAACATCACCATCATAAATGCCATAAAGCGAAGACCGTCGAGCGCTTCAATCCTTACTGTGGTTTTCATCAAATCCTCTGGAGTATGCTTTTTACTAAGGAAATCATACCCCAGAGGCTTTACTAATCAAAGTTTATCTTGTCAATCGCGCGACGATACCCGCCATGACAAAAACGATTATCTGGTCGTAGTTTAATCCGTATGTGTCGGCCTCTACATCATGCTCAATCATTTTATACTTTCTGTAATCAAGCCCGTGTCTAGCCATTACCTTCATGACATGCTGTACGGTATACCCAATGTTAACCCCCGCCTGCTCGCCAAAGTCTCGGCAATCCTTGAGCCACCGGAAAGTACCTGCGCCTAATGCAAGCTCCTGGGATGCTGCAATCTCGGCATCAGTAAATGGTTCAATCTCAGTTTTCTGGCGTGCATCAGAGGTAGTAACCACGCCACCTGCTGAATATACACTAGCCCATCTCCTTGAAGAGTTTCCAAGTGTGTAAGTATTGTCAATATGGGGACCACATGCCCCATTAACATCAAGAGGAAATATTGGATTATCAGTGTTAACCCCAACATTACCACCGCGTGGGTTAATAACTACCTGGTAGTTATTACCTGATGAATCACTACCCTGAATAAAACCGCCATTAGAACCAGAGTTGCTTAAACATCCAAACTGTAACTCTCTACCACCATCATTATATGAAGATCTAAATATTGCTGATGTTTTCAACGTTGAATCTGACAGCGGAATATTTGTTTTATTATCTACAGAAAATAATGCCCTTGGTGTTCCTCCCGTATTCATTACCCCAACAAGCCCGCCTGGTGTTATCTCCATAACTTTATGTGGCTTATAGGCCCCATCATCACCATTGTAGAACCGTATGGGGTAATAGTATCCGTTGCCAGCTATACCGGCTCTAATCTCGTATTCACCAGTCGCTTTTGCAGATATACTGAGATTTTCTTCATCAGCCCCCGTAGTCTTCTGCACGCGGATCGTACTTATCTGCGCCCCAATATCGTCACGAATTTTATATGTTGCGCCTGTAGCATTTATAGACGTGTCCTGTAAATTACAGGTGTTGCCGTTATTTGAAATGCTGACAACAGTGCGTAGCGTACCGTTCAGCCAGAATTTATAGGCTCCACTACCGTAACCGAAGAAAAAAAACGGGTCCCCTGACGTTCTGGTGCAAACACCGTTAATCACGTCACAAATGCCACCACCAGTGGTGTACACATAATGGAATTTTGAGTGCGTACCCACTGCCGCAGTAAGATCCCCGCCGCCTATTTCTGTTACGGAAATCTGCCCTGTTGAGGTTAATGCAGTAATTACCAGCGCCCGTTCAAATGCGTATATAGCATCGCCTACTGACCACTTATCTAAGTCGAATAAAGAGCCACCCTCTCTGACCAGAATATTTTGTGATTGGTGGACTAGTTGACCTTGTGCAGCAGAGCCGTATACAACCACTTCTGAAGGATTGTAATTTTTACTAGTCTGAATACGCATCCAATTTGCATGACCATCAGATGATAAAAACATACCGTCACCTGAATCCATTAAAGCCCCACCACCGACCTTGAATCCCCCTGAGTTAGTAGTGGTACCTGCCGAAACAACGCCAGCCCCAAATTTGGTCTCATCTCGTTTACGATACTGGACATTAAGGAATGCCGAGAACGATACTGCTGGTGATAAGATTGCCTCGGAGTCCACAACCAGTGTTGGGAGTTTCGCCCACACTAAAGCTATTGGTGTATTGCAAACATAATTCCCCTGCGGAACGTGCAAAGTGGTACACCCGGAAGGTAGGTTGGATATCATAGAAGCCCAAGCCGCGCTCTCGTCCGAACCATCCCCCCTGACCCCGAAATCTTTTACGCTCAGTGTGTCGGCGTTTTTATCATGCTGTGTACGCCCCACAGATCCAGAATATGGCTGTTTTACCCCGATAAGAGCATCGCCCTTGCCGCTATCGGTGCTCGCGAGATCTACCAAAACATCAGCAGCGCTACCACTCTCTGGACGAACAAATATCGGAGCACCCTCAGCATTGTAAGCCTGTAATCTGTTTGCACGCTGCTCAGCTGGTGCAAGCGGTGCCACGTAGTTTTCAGGCACGCGCAATGCCCTGTTAAGATTGGTCTGCCCGACCTCCTGCACGTATTTTTTGGTTGCTGCGTCCTGGTCATTAACCGGATCCGCAAGGCCGGATATGCGATACCCTTCTACGTTAAACGGTCCTCCAAGCAACGGGCGACGTAACGCCAGTCCGAGATAAATAAAAGAACGCTGGATAGCCATCCAGAGGCGGTCAAAATCTTTATTGACGGTATCTGCCAGCAGATCGCCATTGTCCTGGTAATCAGTCAGGCGATAGGTAGGAACAACACGTTCCAGCATAACAACCGTGCCGTTAGCAGGTGGGGTTAAAAACGTAAGATCACCACCGCTAACGTTACCCACTCCCGACACAGTAAATCCAGTAGTAACAGGCGTACCATTAAGACTCACCTGAATATCGCTGGCGCTGATGATGTAGAACTCAAAGGGAAAAACGGTCGTCAGACCGTTGGCGTTATAAATAATATAGGGGGTCTGATTCGGTACCGACATGGCGTGTAACCTCTGGCAGGGTTAATAATCGACTTCGACCTCATGGTCTCCGTCACTTAACTGCCAATGTTCCCGCGATTGTCCGGTCGGAATCCCGACCACTTTGCCGATACGAACCGGCGTTGCACTAATAGCACCCGCACCAGAATCAATGAAATCGTCCGGCTGGTTGGTCAGTGCCGGGTTAAAGTCCCGCATCTGGTCGTACATCGGGCCATCAAGCACGTCAGTGTGCGCCCACAGGAAACGGGAAGACAAAGGAGCTTCGAACGCATCAAGGATACGCTTCTGCTTGTTTGTCACGCTGAATTCTTCCCGCACGCCGCACCCGGTACCTTTTAACGCCTGCCGCAGCAGTTTTCCCGCAAAGCCGCCGGGGCCGTTTACCTCGACACAAACAACGGGGATCTGGTATCGGATAACCAGCTCTTTAATCTGGGCGACCTGCCCGCCAGTAATCTTGTCGTTATCGTCAAACTCTGCCAGTTCACCAGTCAGCTCCTTGCAAACATGCCAGTACAGATGTCCGCGCGCGTCAGTCAGTATCAGGGATAACGCTGAGGCGTCCGCTTTCACTTTACCGGTTGCCACGTCCCACCACGCCACAGCACCAACAATTTGCGTGCTGCCGAGCCACATCGAGGCGGTACGGTTGGCGTAGCGAATTTCAGGATGGATGTTGTACTCACGGATGCGATCAGGATCGAGACGAACGTCGCCAACGGGTTTACTGTGCAGCTGGTACTGGCTGTCCCACTCGTTAACGGTGCGACATTCTTTACGGCGCAACTCCAGCTCGTCATGATCGAATCGCTCAGGCCAGGCACATCCGGCGTAGAAATCAATAACCGTCTCTGGCGCCGCAGCAAACTCCACGCCGTCGGCGGTCAGCTTGTAGTCAACATCCTCGACCAGCAGTCGCGCCGCTTTATGGATGCCCGCGAAAACGTACTCCGGCCGGAACGGAATAACGTAGCGCAGCTGCGTGGCATCCTTCGCCTCGATGCGCTTTTCTTTCTCAAACAGTTTAATGGTCAGACAGTCAGCACCTGCCGATTCCATTTCATCGTAGAGGCTGTCATGTGTGTGCGGTGTACCGATAAAGAGCTTTCGCCCGCCGGGGATCAGGATGTGAGTTTGCTCGCTCAGGCGGTATTGCAGTTTCTCACGCGCTTCCGGCGTCTGGATGTTGCCGGGGACTTCCACGTCGTCGTTCTGGCACTCATTTGCACGCGCGCCGGTAACGTTCGACAGGATACCTTTTGCGAACATGCTCGCGTTACGCATATCCAGCGAACCGTTAACCCACCACTGCTCGACTGTGCCGAGTCCATCCGGCAACATGCCTTTTGTCAGGGGGTGATTGCGTAAAACGTTCTGCGTATCGCGGCTGGTTTTGCGCGCTGTGGAATCTGATTCAGACTGGTGCAGGACCCGGTACTGGCGGTCGCAGTAATATCGCCATGCGTTATAAACGCCCAGTATGGTAGATTTACCGAAACCACGAAAACAGCGAAGCACCGCAAGATTTCCGCGATGCTCCAGCCAGTGACAGGCACGATAGTGGCAGTCCGGAACGTCCCAGTTCATCCGCTCCGCCCACATTAAAAAGAAGGCGAGGAACGAAATCATTTTTTGCCTTTCTGCAGGCGCTCGATAATGGCGAGGGCTTCACGCTCCGCCTTCGATACCTGCTGCCCCAGCGCAAAGGCTTCATCATCCTGCCCGGGGTTATCTGAAGGCGTACCACCGCGCGTTTGCATGCCAATAAGGGAATGCACCTTAATCAGCAGCGTCAGCGAAGCCGCCGCGTTCTTCTTGTCCCAGTATCGATCGCCGCGCTCGTCTTTGGTCAGTTCGCTGGGTTTCTTCCCCGCCCCCGGCCAGTTGTCCGGATCGGCTTCTTCGAGCACCACGTCAGTGAGTTTATCGCTCAGCGCGGTAAGGCGTGTCTTGTAATCCTGATGCATAAAAAAGCCCTGTAGTGAATACAGGGCTATGGTGTATGCTTTTTGAGGTCGGAATCCCGACCGATTACCGCATGCCGGGGTCAACCTGATTTATCAGCGGCGCTATCCAGAAAAGATTATTACCCGGCAGCAGCGTACGCACGTTATGCAGTACCCGATCGCCAGCATCACCGTTGAGCACTCCGGCGGTCACATCGGTGACGGTATCCAGCAAGCCAAACGTCGGGCCGAGAGCGGAGCCAATAAAGCCACGGCTGGCATAGCGAGACTGTGTGCCGGTACCGAGCAGTGCACCCAGCCCCACCATACCGCCGGAGGCTTTTTCTGCCATGTTGTTATATTCCATCAGCGGGCCGAGAATACCGGACCGGTCGATACCTTCAATGGCCAGTTTCTGAGGCGACCAGTCAACCTCTTTACCATTTGCGGATTGTTTAAGTGCGTACGTCAGTGCGCCGAGGCTAATCTGGAAAGCGGTACCGTAATAAAACTGTCCGGTTCCCTCCTGCAGGCCGCCCAGCGTTGCGCGGTTGTAGGACGCGGTAGCGAACGATTTAAACTGGAAGATAGTTTTACCCAGTGGCGTGCTGGCCCACAATGGCGTATCGCCGATCCCCGGTGTGATAACTGTATTGTTAACGTCTTTGAGCACGGCCGACTGAAAAACGCCAGCCACATGCTGATCGTCCCATTTTTCAAAATTGCCGATATGCCAGCCATTGATTACCTCACCGTGTTTTTCGAATTCGCTGCGAATACGCGCGGCCATATTGTCGTTAATGCCGAGCTTGGCAAGGCGGCGGCCCGCAAACGCGCCGGACAGAATGCCGTCGGAGGTGATCATGCCGTTTACCGATTTGTTCATATCGTCGAAGTGGCCCATCAGCGTGAGCTTGCCGAACGCATCGGTGACGCGCTCCATTCCCGCCTCTACCGCTGTAGTGCGGGAGGAGCTGTCTACCAGGTCACCCATCGTACGCGCACGGGTATGCAGGATGGTTTCCAGCCCGACGGCCATTTTTAACTGTTCGGCCCGGCTGGCCTTGAATGCCGGCGACCGGGTTATCAGCGCAGAGTAACCGCGCATGGTATTGCCAAACCCGTTAACCATCACACCGCGGGCGAGATCAGGAATAGCGGAAACGGTCATACCGCCCAGCTTGGTGACAAAGTTGGCGCTACGCAGAAACGCACCGGCGCGAACGAAAAATGATGATGGGTCATCCGGCATACCGTAGGTACCGACGAGGCGATCGCGAAGCGCCAGAATATCGCGCAGATCGGCTTCGCGCGCCTTCGCCAGCTTTTCCTGCTCTGCCGGGCGTAACCGCATCAGCGCGTCGTATTCGTCCTGGATGGCAGCGAGCTGCGAATCCAGCGACTTGTTGCCAAAGGTACGGGTTAATTCAATTTCCGCTGAGGCTTCGCGGATATGACGCTGCAGGACGTAGTTTGCATCGCTCTCCAGATAATCTTTCATCAGGCGATCGGGAACGCTCAACGTACGCGATTTGGTGCTGCCCGGCGCTTTCACCATAAAGACGCTGGCAAACTCCTGCGGAATTTTGGCCCCGACAATACGGTTAATAGTGGTATCGGCGGCGATTTCAGCATCTTCGCGGGACATGGTTTTCTCACCGCGTGACCACCAGTCAACCAGCATATTGCGGAATTTATCTCGCTCGCTAACGATTTTACCCACCTTGTACACGCGCGGAAAATAGCTGGTCTGTCCCATCGCTTTCAGTTCGGCATCCGGCGGGAGTAAGCCCAGTTCCTGCTGGGCTGTCTTCACGCGGTTAATGACCGTACGCATTGCCTGCGCAGCTTCCTGCACTTTTGCATTAACGTGCACGTCGCCGTTACGCAGCGCCTCGCCAACCTGTTCACGGAAGGCCGTATAACCCAGATCGCCGCCTTCGGCTTTATACTGGGTGTATGCCTGCTTATTCGCAGTAACGACGGCCGCCTCTTCGCGGTGCCAGCCACGTACGCGCGTCTCGGCTGCTACCGGTGTTTCGATACCGCGCAGGTTGCCTTCCAGCGTGAAGTTATTCTCCGCCAACTCCAACGCTGTCCGGCGCGCTTCTTTTGATGGGGATTCCATCAGGCGGGTGATCGGCGTCAGATAGCTACCGGCCTTTTTAGCCAGCTTGCCGAGCGGGCCGCCAGACACCGGTGTGAGGTCTTCCAGCGTTGCTTCGCGAATACGCATGGCGCCGACGCTGCCACCGTTCGGTAAAGTATCCGCCAGGGCGTCAGCTGCGTTGTTAATCGTTGGCGCGGCATTCATGTTATCGAGCGCCTCCGCCACTTCCCGTGTAGCCGCGTTTCTTACCGATGGGGTGATCATCGCGCCAGCAGTAGCAAATACACCGCTGAGAAGCGCGCCGGCTGTAATGTGCGCGGCGCTCTCCCTTGCTGTTCTGGTGTACTGCTCGTTATTGAGCGCAACCTCGCTAAGTGCGGTACCGGCGGCGCCAATAGCAATCTGAGAACCAATACGAGCAGCCAGGCTTCCCTGCGCACCGGGAATAAACATCGATGCGACCGTGACAGGGTCGATAACCCCGGCGGCGATACTGGCCAGAGTTCCTTCAGCGCCTGCCTCAGACAAAACCCGACGGTCTTCATTTTCATCGTCTATCTGGTTTTTTATCCAGGCGGTTTCCTCTGGCGATCGAGAATCCGCAAAGGCGGATCCCCATTGTTCGTACCCCTTTAGTTCGTTTTTATCAGAATAAGGGTTATACCCGTCCGCCGGTTCGAATTGTTTGGCCGAGCGGAACATTCCAGCCAGCAGGTTATTCTGACGAAATGCAGCGCCCCACACAGACGGCTCATCCTGCTGAGGTGCTGGGTTAGTACCTTCAGGCAAAGGCACATCAAATCCGGTAGGTGCAGCCAGGACATTACCCGCCGGAGTGAATCCGTTATTGAGTTCTTCAGGGGTGGCCTATACCGGCATTATTCAGTGCTCCACGAAAAGTAATTTTTACCCCTGTCCATGCGCTCGTTATGCAGGCGCTTGTACTGCTCATCGAGCGCACGGTGCTTATCTTTGAACCCACGAATATCCTGCCCGCGTTGCAGCTCATTGCGATCATGTTCTTCGCGCTCTTCCTGCATTTTTTTGTATGGCGCCCACTCTTCCAGTGACGGTTTCCAGCGCATCGGCCTGCCGTACGAATCGTAGAACGGTTGTACCGCCTCGATACCATCCTTATCTTTTGTTCGCACCATGATGGCGTAATCGCCATTGCGGGCCGTCAGTACATCAGGGGTAATTTCCAGATCGCCGCCAATACGCGACTCCGGCGTTTTGCTGGTGACAGGCGCTGCGTTACCGGAGGTAATACCCAGCTGCGTCGGGCTGGTGGTGATGTCACCCTTGCGCTCGCCATACATCAGGCTCTCTTTTTCTTCTTTCCACTGTGCCGACTGCCAGCCTGACGGACCGTAGTTATAGAGTGCCTCTGGCGCGTATTTCATGAGTTTGGCGTCGCCGTTAACCTCGCTGATACTCCATGTGCGGGCGATCTGCTGGTTGGTCATTTTTTTGGCCGCATCCGCATTACCACCAGCGGTGCGGTAATTGATGTCGTACAGCGACTGGTAATCGTTGCGGAAGCGTGCGGCTTCCGGTGTCTGGTCGTCGGCGGATGGATTACCCCAGCTAAAAAAGCCGGACATACTACTCACGGCAGAATCCATCGCTTTGCCGCGGTCTTTTTTGTACTCCTTAGTGCTCTGGGTTGATGCCAGTTGCGCTTTGAGCGCATCGGTCTGGTTGTAGGTAAGATTCTGCGCCTGCTCGATAGCAGTTTCGGACGCCATGCCAGAATCGGTAAGCTGCTTAACAGTGAGATAAAATCCCTGCATATCCTTTGGCATGTCGCCAACAGAGGCGGGATCCGTGTCATAGAGACGATTAAATAACTCAGCCCCCTGACGGACCGCCTCGGGACTGCACGCGCGGGAAACCGCCGATAACTGGGTGGTTACCTGCGAAGGAATGATCCCGGTCTGGGCCACCTGCTGCACAATCCCGTCATGGGTGGTGGCGTCGTTAATCCGGAAGCTTTGCGCCGTTGGCGTGGCGTCGGCGGCTTTTTGCATAGATTTATTGCTGGGGTCGAGCTTCTCCCCCATAGACAGTGCTTCATTAAAACGACGGGTATCACGCTGCGCCTGTATCGCTTCATTGCTTTTCTGCACCAGCGCGCCGAGCTTGCCATACGCATCGAGCTTGAGCGCATAATCAGGGTCATTTGCCTGAGGCTTCAGCTTTGCGATTTCTGCCTGCTGCTGTTCCGGGGGAACATACTGTATCGCCTGGAAGGTTTTGGCGTTGTTGATCGCGATGTCGAGCTGCTTAACGGCTTTTGCCCCCTGCTCACCGTACGCAAACATAATTGACGCTTTATCGGGCATCGCGTCAGGCACTTCCCCATTGTACAGCTGCACCATCGTGTTGTTCAGAATCGGGTCAATTTGCTCGCGCAGCGCCGTACGCTGCTCACGGATTTTTGACTCGGCAATGTTATCGATTTTGTTGACAGAAACAGGATCGAGACCGGTTTTATTTTTACGGTACCGGGCCAGCCACCCGCGGGTTTCAGCAGGTAATTGCCGAATAAAATCAGCCTCAGAAATTTCGCCTTTGCGTGGGTCTCCGGTTTTCGCGATCAGCTTGTCAACGTTACCCATACCCCAGTTATACGCAGCACCCGCCAGCGTTTCAGAGCCATATTTACCGTACAGCTGATTTGCGTAATCGCTCGCCAGCAGGGCATTTTGCTCTTCATCTGCCGGGTTATATTCAACTCCGCGCTTCGCCGCCAGCTCTTTGCCCGTATCCGGCATCATCTGGTATTTTCCCTGCGCGCCGGCGGGCGAAGTGATAATGCTGCCGTCGGCATTGAAATGTTTACCACCGGATTCAACGCTACCAATAGCGCGCATATCCAGCGCGCCTGTATCTTTCACCGGGAAATCGCCATTTAACCAGCCCTGAGGATTGGTAACCGCATAGTTCTGGGCTCGCTGGTCCATTGCTCGCAAATTGGCCTCAGAAACCGCCTGGTCTATTTGCTCCTGTGACCACCCCTGCGCCTGGCCATACAATGAAATTGAGTGCTGCCGGGCGCTGCGAATCAGTGCGGCAGCCTGCGGATCGTCAAACGCCCCCGCTTCCTGTTCAACAGACGATTTAACCGTCGCGTCGAGCTGCTGGCGCTGCGCCTGTTCAGTTTGGCTACGCTCAAAGCTGTTATAAGTGCTGGCTCTGCGGACCTGACCCGCTTTCCACTGCGCGTCAAAATACTGCAGCTGGCTCTGCGACACGCGTTTACGGGCCTCTTCATAGTCGGAAGAGTCCTGTTTATCCATGTCCAGACCAACGCCAGAAGACTTGAACCCCTGCCGGGTTACCAGCGCGCCGGTCTCCGGGTTTTCCCAGCGGTCACTGGATTTCGCATCAAGATCGGTAAGAATGGCCTGGGTTGCCGCCACGTCCGCTTTATCCTGGGTGCGCTGCAAATCCTCTACAGTCTGACCCAGAGCGGCTCCCAGCCCAGCTACAGCATTACCTATTTGACCAACATTACTGACCCCGATCCGGGTCGGATTAGCCTGCGGCGTAACGTTGCCAAAATTACCCGTTGGAATTCTCACGGTTATTTACTCCCTGCTTTTTTCCAGCCGTTATACGCTGTCCCGCCAGCGCTCAGCAGCGAGCTGCCCGCGCTGATGTAGCCAGATGTTGAAGCATTACGGCCGCTAATGCGGTCGGCAGACGCCTGTGCGTTGAGCCGTGAGCTCTGGTTCGCACCATTCAAAATGGTCTGGTACGCATCCTGCTCCGCATCACCCACGATGCCGGACTGGATACGTAATGCAGTACCTTCCCCCGTGTCCACACCAGACCCAGCAAGAGAAGCTCGCGCTGCAGCTGCCTGTGCTCGTCCAGCTTTACGGATGCGATCGGCTTCCACCCGTGCAGCTGCCTGTGCAGCCTCGGCATCAGCTTCCGCCTGTGCAGCCTGATAGTTGGACATTTTCTTTTGCTGCTGCCCGCTATAAACCGCACCACCAGCCGCAAGAACTGATGCGCCGATCGCCGCAATTTCTATGCCAGTGCACATCGTTACACCTCTTTGGAATAAAGCAGACCGGTACGCGACAGGCCGAGACGTGAATACAAATCGCCGGTGCGTTCTTCATGCACGCCCGTGGTGATCCCCATGTTTATGAGCGCAGCGCCGTGCTCTTCAGCCCAGGTGATAAACGCTTTAGCGAGACACGGTCCCGCAGTGCCGCCGCGATGCTCAGGAGCAATGAACAGCCCATACTCAAACGCCATCAGCTGGCGGCTGAACCATTGCTCAGCAATCCCCCCGGCCAGCCAGCCGATTACAGCACCGTCTTTTTCGACCACCAGCAGACAACCGGCGGGGGACGAAATAAGGTTGCGGGCGAGCTCTGCGCACTTTCCTTCATCGAAGGGAGAATTCCGCGAATAACGGGACTCGATATACATCCTTGCTCCCAGCTCGATCAGCGCCGGGATATCCCCGGCCGTTGCGTTACGTACCATGTCAGCCCCCGTTACTGGTGAATGTGAAAATAATGGCAAGAAGATGGAATGGCAGCGGCTGGCGCTGCTGGATAAGCAGGGTATCTTCTCCGCGTTCCCAGCCGAGTTTTCCCCAATAGTGATCGCCGGTGAATAATGGAGCGGGCTGGTTGAGGATTTTTGGTCCGAAACGGCGGAACGGAATAACCTGGCCGTTGCACTCAGCGCCAGTCGTTTCGAGGAAACGCATAGTCACTTCGCTGGTGCGTTTTCTCGCGTTCTGTGTCGTACCCTCGGTGGTCTGAACTTCAGGCGTAAGCGTTTCGATCGTGCTTTCAAAGTGCAGGCCAATTTCCACGCTTTTCGCCGGGCGTGAGAGGGTGATCTGACCAGAGGAAACGGTGTACTGCGGCATAACCGCGCCATCGGCCACCACATCAACCGTCTGGCCCTCGAGGTGCGCAAGCCCAGACCATGTCGCAGAACCGGCGCTACTTGTTCCGGTTACTGCAGCATCCGTATAGAGTTTGCTGTCGAACACCTCGACATAACGTACGGTCTGACCGTTTATCTCGCGACGGACGATCGCATAAACCACATCGTCAGCTTCCGATGGTATGGTCGCCACCGACTCAAACGCGCCATCTGTAACCTGACGTGACCATGCAATTACATCCTGACCACGGTCGATAGCCATCGTGACCGCAGCGCCATCAGCCCGAACCATCCAGATAAACGCATCAGGCTGTTGCTGATAGGCCATGTCCAGCACCCCACCAGCGGTGATGTGTTCGGCCAGCACAGTCATATCGTTGGCCGAATAGGAAACAAAGCTGTCGGGGTCGTATGCCACTGCATAAAGCTTGCGGCCAGCGCGCTGCACGAACATGATTTCGGTACCAACGCGCACCGGGCGGATCCCGTTGCAGCCGTACGGGCTTGGATTTTTCACCGAAATATTGGTCGGTGTTATGGCCGCATCGTTGCCGGAGGTGATCGTAAACTCCCCGCCGTAGGTCAGCGCAATCAGGGTATTCATCTGCGCCAGATGCACAATCGGGTTGAGCTGGTCAGAAGACAGCGTGAAGCTGATCGCGTCATCGTCCTCGGTACCAATCTCAAAGGACAGGTAAACGCCCGTTTCGCTCCACCAGATTGTTTGCGGATATTTTGGCGAACCCGCCAGGACAAGGCGCTGCTGGTATAGCGTCACCGCGCCGGGGTACCCAAATTCATTGGTCCAGACCGTGTCCTCACGCGTCCATGAACCCGGTGATGCCGCCTGCGTGGCGGTTAAGTCGCTGCGGATAGTACCAACGGCAACCTGCGGGCTGGTGATGCTTTTAATCAGTACCAGACCACCATTAAGGCGAACGTAGGAGCCCACGTCCTGAGCAACCCAGCCGCCCCCCGTAAATGGAGGTGTTGGGTTGGTGCCTGGATCAGCGTCGCTCAGCGTAAGCGTAATTTCAGAGCCCACGAATTCTTTTACGGACGACTTACACCACTTCTGCGGTGTATCGCGCACCTCGTCGAATGGCTCAACGACAAATGGCGCTGGCTCAAGCACCCAGTCGGTTTGGCCGCGTCGCTGGAGGCGATGAGGCTTAACAGACTGATGTACCAGAAACATGGTGTCAGCGCCCTGGACATAATTCACAGCAGACAACATATCGGCGGTGTATGGGCTAGCGATTTCATACGGCGTATTGTCGCCATTAACCAGCTGCTTACCGTTCTGATAAATGCGCATGTAGCCATCGCCGAATTCAAGCATGTAGGCCTGAGAACGGTTGAACACGTACGGAATAAGGCGGGATTTTTTATTGCCGAATTTCGTGGCCGCCGCATATCGGCTGCCAGGTCTGCGGACAACGCCACCCTGCACGACCACTACCGCGTTTTCGATAATCTTCGCGCCGTTGGCATAGCGGGCAATATCAACGCGCCCCATCAGGCGTGGGGAAACTTCGCCAGCTGTAAAATTGGTTTTTATAAGGTTCGCGCGCATGTCAGAACCTCGACTCATAAGTTGGATAGCCGTCCAGCTCTTCCGGCGGTTCTTCCTGACCATCGACGGCTTTTGCCTGTTTCAGCAGGAATGAGGCCTCCTGCGCCAGGCTATCGCGCAGGCTGGTGGACCCGGTCACCGCATAAGCCAGCTTGGACTGCATCATCATTTCAGCAACATCCACCAGCGCAGCGTCCCACGTGGACTCGTCCTCGTTACGGTAGACATAACGCAGGCGAATCGCATCGACGTTAGCCAACAGCCGGGTACCCTCAATACGGTAATCAATATCATCCCGTGGCTCCCCCACAGAAAGGACGCGAATCAGGTCGCCCGGCAGCGAAAACTGATAGCCATATCCGAAGACGGGCGCGGCGCTGACGGGTGAGAGCACAACGCGCTTTATTGCACAGTTCCACGGGTGAGCGCGGAGTAATTTATTGCGGACAGTAGGGTAAAGGTTGGCGCAAAGACGGGCATGATCCGTGTCTTCGTCGAAATCATTTATCGGGTGTGCACCCAGCGCCAGAAGTGCGTTTGAGCAGATAGAGACACTCGAAGTCATGGCATAGCCTCAGATGAAAAAAGGCCGGGGGTATACCCCGGCAAAAACGCCAGCGGCTTAAACAACAAAATCGATGGCGACGACTTTTTTCTCGTTGGCACGGCCAGCACCATAAGACGCATCAACAGAGATCTGAATGGTGTTGTTTTTATCGCGGCGTGGGCCGATATCGACGTTGTACTCAGCGCCGGTACCGAAATGCACAGCGGATTTACACCATGCGACGGCGGTTTTGGTGGTAACTGCCGGATCGCCTGCGGTCGCAGAATCCAGTTTTTCATATGCCAGCCACTTAAAGCCGAGCCAGTTACCGGACACGGCACCTTCCTGCAGCATTTTCACCGCCATGAAGTCGGCAGAAGTCAGCGTGGTATCGCTGAGGATCTGCGTCAGCATGTCGGCGTTGTAGGTGATATACAGCTCTTCACCGTTCTGTTCGTCGCACTCGTTGCGGCGGAACATCGCTTTCGCGGCGATCAGCTTGGCTTTGGTCATGCCAGTGCCACCTACAACGATTTTCTGCGACGCAGGCAGCGCCACCGGTGCATACGCGCCGCCGCTGGATGTTTTACGCATCACAGGGTCGAGCAGAGCACGATAAACAACATCGTCTTTTTTACGGTTGGAGGCCGCCAGGGTAAGCTGCAGATATGGCCCCTGCGGGTCGGCCAGCAGTTTACGCAGGTCACGTTTTTCAACTGGCACGAATACAGCGTAGTCCGCCATCAACGCGTTACGGGTGCCGGCTTCTGGCAGGTCCCATACGGTGTCACCGAAACGCGTGGTGATCTGCGTCATTTCGATGGTGCCCATATCGTTGATGGTGAATGCTTCGCCGGTAATCATCCCTCGGTCGTTTACCGCTGCCTGCAGGCGGGAATCCTTCTGCTGCGCGGCGATTTCGAAAGAATCATGAAACTGCGTGATAAACGCAGCGGTGATCATGTTCTTATTGGCATCAAATGACATAACAATCACTCCAGAAAATATCGCCTGCTGGGTTGTCGGTTTCCCGGCCCGATTAACACAATGCGCGTGGCGCTTACGCACTGCGGGAAAATTCAGTTATCCGGCGTCCCCGCCGGGCTGGTAGTGGGGAGATTGTTAGCGAGGTGTGCGGTCGGAATCCCGACCAAATGAAAAAGCCGGCGGGTCAGGCTGGCTTTTGATATGTTACTGTGACATGTCACGCTACAGTTTGATCGCCATAGCGCTTCTGGTAATACGCTTTGACCTTCGCTGATACGCGCTCATGGTCTGGGTTTTTAGGGTCCATGTACGCAGGGGATTTCATCAGGTCGCGAATTGTCTGCTGCTCTTCAAGGTTCACATCGCCACCCGCTGGCGCATCCTCCTGCATTTCTGCGCCGACTTTAGCCAGCATGCGGATAACCATCGGGTTATTGCCGATCTCGTCAATACGGCCTTTGTCGGCGTCGTCCGCCAGAGAGTTGAACGCGCGGAAAGCCAGACCGATGTTTTGCTTAAACTCTGCGTCAGTCTTCCACACCTCGCGCAGCTGCGTGGTTGCGGCTTCAGAATCCAGCGCAGCGGCACCGCCTACCAGCTCTGGTGCGCGTTGTGCATATTCACCCAGGATAAAGCTCATCTGATCGTTGGTGATGCCTTTGGCGTGCGCTGTTTTCATGAAGCCCTGCATGCGCGGATCGGCTTTGAACTCTTCCCAGTTGAATCCCTCGACCTCTACCTTAGGTGCATACTCATCCGCCGTTTTCGGCGGCGCGTCGCCGCTACCCATGCGTTTTTCAAGATGAGTGTAGTTTTCCGCCAGTTTGCGGGCAGAGCTTTCAATACTGAGCTTTCCGTCTTCGCCCATAACGCGGAATTTCTCAGGTAGCCAGTCATTAGCACCCGGTTCGCCCGCGCCGGTGCTGAGCAGAGAATTACCAGAAGGTTCGCCAGCACCCGGATTATTGCCGCCATCTTCACCACCTCCGTTACCGCCGCCTGGCTGTTCTGCGCCCTGCTCAGCGTTCATGAATAAGTGTTTAAGCTTCCACATCGTCTTCTACTCCATCGGCCTTGTTGATTTCGCGCAGGATGTAATCCAGTACGGATCGCTGCCCTGCCCTGTAACACGTTTCACGGTCGCCCTCGGTACCGCCGGGGACGTATGCCGCACGCCCGAAGCGGCGCGTTAATTCTTCCAGCACCTGAGAGCCGCCGGGCATTTCTTCAAAAATGCGCTTAAAGTCCTGAGGTGTAGCCTGTTTTATTCTCATTGGTTACCTGCCAGTCGTTGCCCTATTGCCGCACCAGCGGTCTGCCCTGCGGCTCCTGCGGCCTCGGTTCCCGCCTGCATCATGAGCTGCTGCTGAGCGGCCTGCTGCTGTGCTTTCTGGCGCTGGTCGCGGATATTTGCCACAGCATCGGATGAGCGAATAACCTTAGCCGGGACGCCAAGCGCATCGGCCACAACGCGCGTGGCTTCGTCGGTATCAATGAGATCAATAACGTCCTGGCTGATGCCGGCGAGGTTTGCCACGTTCGCGCCGAGGCGCTCGATTGCCGTTACGTCTTCCAGCTTCTGGGCGCGTGCCAGAGGGGAGATGTAACGCACGTTGAAATTGGCGTTCTGCAGGCTTTCCGGCGGCGGGGAGAAGATGCCTGCGCGGAAAGCGATACCAAAGCAGCGCACCACCAGCAGCTGGAGATATTCCGCCTGGAAACGGCCATACACCGGGCCGAGCAACTGGCGAATCAGCGCGACGCGCACGTGTACCTCGGTTGCGGTCATGGCTGGCCCGTCCTGCGGCTGCAGCTGGTCGGCCATCATGATTTTGCGGATTGACGCCTGCAGGCGCTCTTCGGCAGTGAATGCCACGCTGAAATCTGAACCGGTCAGCAGTGGTTTCATGCTGTCGACGCTGTTCGCCACGATGATGCGACGCGGGCCGACCTTGACCGTGCGCGGGTTGAGTACGCCGTCGTCTTCGGCAATCCACATGCCGGAGATAGCCAGATCCTGCGCGGCTTTCTCCATGCGTTTGGTTTCGTTCAGCTCTTTGCAGTCCGGCAGCGCGTCGTACACCGGGCCGATGCCGTAGGAGCTGCCGGGGATTTTCATCCAGCGCGGAACGCAGCACGGGAATTCGTGATAGCCGGATTCGCGCACAATCTGCTTATTGTTCACGTCGACGTTGTACGACGCAAAGCGCATGTTTTTCGCCAGGCGGGCATCGACCATGTAGGTTTCGCGCGGGAAAATGCAGTGCAGGAAATCGAATTTATCGTCGGGCTTTTGCTTCGCCGCGTCGCGGATCTTCTCGCTGACCTTGTCCGCGCCGAATTCTTTGATGGCCTGCTCTGCGGTAAGCTGGTAGCGGCGGTAGATCGTGTCCACGATGCCATCCTTGCGGGTGGACGTGACATAGCACTGCGCCAGCGGCCACTGCTGGAAGGTGTAGCCACCCTCTTCACGGTCCTCGTCGATGTACAGGACGAACCAGCCAGCGCACACCACATCGAGATTCGCCTCGTAGCCCTCGGCGTCGAAGTTGGCCGCGTGGATATTTTCCCATACCAGCGTTGCGCACTCAGACAGCCAGGCTTTGGCGTCGTCCGGTAGCGATTCGCTGTCGAGGTTCAGCCACTGCGCGTTTGCCGGGGTCATGCCGGACATGAGCGCAGAGGCCAGCATGCGGGCGCTGTCGGTGGCGGTGCCGTCCAGTAGCTTCGCCACCTTGTGTTTTGCGCTCTGAGCATCGAGCACTTCGTCAGAGAATCCCGCGCCGCGCAGCGGATAGGTGTAGTCATAGCACTCGCGCCAGACGCTTTCATGCTGCTGGCGGTTGGCTTTCAGCGTGTCGGAACGCTTAATCAGCTTAACGGCGAGTTCATCCATCAGTTACGCCCCCAGAGTGTTTTTCTGCTGCGCTGCCTGCGCACCAGAGGACAGCAGTGAGCTGCCAGAATCAGCTGCGCCCTCTGCACCACTGGCGAGAAGGGACGAGCCTTTTTTGCGCTTCTTGCGCGATGCTGCGTCCGCGTTTGCCGCTTTTGCCGCTGCATCGGCAGCCGCATCCGCTTCGGCCTGCGGGTCGGTCTGTACGACCTTTGGTGCTCCGCCTCCACACATATCGATACCCTCTTAGCCTGGAACGTGCCAGCCGTGCTCAGTCAGAACGGGTTTACCCGTCACGGGCTGCGGCTTGCCCTCGTCGTTCGTCACGTAGCCCAGCGGCGCAGCAGGTGTCGCCGTGGTGGCTTTTTTTACGAGCTGGAGGAATTCGAGATTGTCGGTCAGCTGCTGGTCAGCCAGGTCGGTGTAACCCAGCGTTTCAAAGCGGGCGATGATAGCCGCGCCCTGCTCGTTGATGGTACCCAGCAGAGTATTGCGCTCAGCGAGTGCGGCATCGTCCAGCAGGTTAGCAACGCGATGCTGGATAACTTCCTGTTCTGCGCGCTGTGGGTCCGGTGTTATGGCTTCACCGGTCGCGCCTGTAATCAGCTCTGCGCCCGTTTCAGGTTCCTGCCCCGGTACTTCGATAGGTTTCTTTGGTCGGCCCATTGTGGTGGCTCCTGTGATGATTGAGCCGTAAGTGTGAAACGGGGTCGCGGTCGGAATCCCGACCAAATGGAAGATTTGTTAAAAACAGGGCCGATTTAACATAATGGTCCTTACACGCACCATCAAAAGTGGACTCATTACGTTAAATGGGCGAAGCGGTTATTTGTTGCGGTTTACTGGCGGGAAGTGGTGAAAATGGACTGCATAAATCGTGCATAAAACAGGGCGGTTTTTGCATAGCGTTTTTAACCGATGAACGCCCTGTTTTTGCAAGTTTTCATGGTGCCAAACGCTTTGTGCGCCAGGCGTAAACGAATCGCCGTGATGTAACCTGTGCTGGCAGTTCGGAACGCGGGCGCTGCGTTACGTAGCACCAGAAATCTATCAGTGCTTCGCCTGTGTGGTGGTTCGGCGCTGCGCCCTGCTTCCAGCCGATGATAGCAGACTTTGACACGTCGAGCTCTCTGGCTATCTCCTGCAGGGGAATGCCGCTGCGTGTGATGTCGTTAATCACCCGGAACCAGTCTGTTTTGAACGTTGCGACAACTGGCATAGGTCACCTCGCAAAACGCGCGCACGCGCGAGCATAGAGAGCGATTTTATTTAGCTTCTGGCGCTCGTTAATCGCCGTGGCGGAATCAAATCGTGTTTGCATATCGCTACCTGCAATAAATTACATGTTCATTGCTAGACCACCTAAAACGCCGAGGTGGTCTAGGTGGTACTAGTTTTCACCCAAACGCGTATCTGTTTACCGTTTACGAAACGCCTATCGCGTAAATATCCGCAATTTTGCAAAACATTACCGATTCGCATTTCTTCACGTTTCCCAATGTTGCGAGAATCGAGCCCAATCGCTTCTTTCAACACATCACTAGTTAGTAAAAATTCGCAATTTCGCGGAATGTCGTTAGTCATCAGGTCAGGCGTGTCGAGCCATTTCTCGACCGTCTCGAGCCACGCGTCCTTAATCGTGTACTGCTCGTGGACACTCGCACCGAGCCGCTCAGCATCGCGGAACTGGATGCCGCCGAGGCGCTTAAACGTCTCGCGGGCCTCAGCCCACAGCAAAAGGAGGTCGGTTTTTATCGCTTTCACGTCGACTTTCGACACCTCCACAGGCAACCACCGGCGGTTACCGGTCTTGTCAGCGAGGAATTCGTCCTCGTTGGTGGTACCGACGAACACCAGGCGACGCGGGAACTGGGTAGCGAACTCCCGGTATTTAGGGATCCAGTTCTCATGCGTGCGCGTCACGAATGCTTTGATGGATTCGAGCTCTTTGGTATTGAGGCCGCGCAACTCGCCAATCTCCGCTACCAGTCGTCCGCGCATCTTGCGTGCGAGGTCATCGTCTTTCTCAGCGAAAGAGATCTCGGTGAAGAACGCCGGGTCGGGGCTAAGCGCTTCCACGCCGGAGGACTTACCGCAGCCCTGAGGACCGACGAGGATCGGCACCATATCGGCTTTGACGCCGGGCTCCAGCACCCTGCCCGCCAGCGCCGTCCACATATACATGGACACCGCGCGGGTGTATGGCGTGTCGGCGGTACCGAAGTGCGTATGGTAGAAAGTTTCGATACGCGGCACGCCGTCCCACTCCAGCCCGTTAAGCCAGGTGGTCGCCGAGTCGAAAGGCTGTTCGTCAGCGGCCAGCAGCACCACGTCGCGTATCAGCTCACGCCCGACAGGCTTAAAGCCTCGCTTTTCCATCGTGATGCGCAGGCGCGCATAGTCCGCATCGGTGAACGCCTGCCACTGGCCGGAGCCCGCCTGGGCGAACATGATTTCATCGCGGAACTGGTCAAAGCGGATATCGATGTCCACGAAATCAGGACGCACAACGGCTTTTGCCGCGTTGCTGATGGTGGCCTCGATGCGGCCCCACTTATCGCGCTCGAACGCCGGCAGCGGTAATGGCTCGGCAACGTCGGTGCTGGTCAGGTCTTCGAAATCGTCGTTGCGGATCCCGATGGCATTAAGGAAATCGCCGTCGTCGCGATGCGCACAGCTGGCGTGCAGGCACTTGAAATGCCCCTGCTCAAAGCCCGCGGTACCGCCCGGGAAGTAAACCGTACTGGTCGGGTCGCCGCCGGTGCTGTGGCCGTCTTCGAACGGGCAGCGGATATATCGCTCGCCGTTCGCGCCATCAAGCAGCGTCCAGCCATTTGCGTCGAGGTATTCGGCGGTATCATCCGTCGCGCCGGGCGTGAAGGTTGAGCGGTCGCGCATCTTCGTGCTGCCCGCTTCGGTGGTAACCGACACAGGTAGCTGTTCAGCAAGGCGCTGCCAAAGCGTTTCGAGCTGGTCTGCAGTAACCGCCGGAGGTTCGTCCGGCAGACCACCGTCCCACTCAATACGCGCGCCGCTGCTGTGCGTACCGCAGGCAACGAATTGTTGGCCGTTAGCCAGCAGCTCGATAATCCCCATATCGCCCGCCAGACGGTGGATGCGCTTACGGAAATCGCCGTCGACTGCCAGCAGGTACAGGCATTTATTACTGTTGGCGCGCCAGCGACGCGGCGGCAGCTCGCCAAGCAGCTGCACCAGCGTTTTGCGAATATCGGCCTGGATGTCTTCGTCTTCGCTGTCACAGTCCAGCGCCAGCCAGCCATGACCTGTACGCACGCAGATGCCGTAATCCGGTTCGTTCGACCAGCGGGCAAAGTCACGCTCGGTTACAACGTGCTCGGTCCAGTCTTTGATCCCGGTAGCCAGTCGGTCGCGGTTATAGAGGCTCGGCGTTTTGCCAAGCATTTTTAGTTTGCTGTTCGGGGATATGGTCGCGCCCGGGTTGCACACGACCGGCAGCAGCTGGTCAGTACGCCCCAGCACCAGATCGAAGTGGAACCATTCATCAGGCGTCGCCCCCCAGATCTTTTTCTCTGGCATGGGTTACGCCTTTTTATCGTTTTGTGAGCCGTGCAGCAGCCAGTTTGGGTCGCAATCAAGCGCAACGGAGATTTCAAGAAGGTAACGTGGGCGTGAGATAACACCGCTTTCGATCCTGTTGATAGCCTGCTGACTAACCCCTGTTAGCTCAGCCAGCGTGACCTGCGTCATTTTGAGCTCTTTACGTCGCTCTTTTAATCGGGTAGCCAGAGTCATAGTTATCACCTCATACAATTTTAGTGGTATTTAGCAACAACTAATCATGTTTGTCAAATACAACAAAAATTGTATTTAATAATAGGAGGTCATTATTTCAACTCTTACAAGGTATTAAAAATGTCTCTCGCAGCACGCTTCAAAGCCCGCCGTCTCGAACTTGGAATGACACAAACAGAAGTCGCAAACTCTGCGGGAGTTAGCCAGCAATCAATTGAGTCTATAGAAAGCGGACGCACCCGAAAGCCGCGTAACCTTCTCGATCTGGCTAAGGCGCTGAAATGCAGCCCGGACTGGCTATTGAACGGTAAAAACATAATGCCGCTCGCTGAAATCAGCACCAGAAGAATCCCTGTTTTGAGTTACGTACAAGCGGGTTGTCTCACTGAAGCAAGAGACGTTACTGACCTGACAGGAGATTTTGAATATGTTCTGGCTGATGCAGACGTACCGGAAACGTGCTTCGCTCTTCGCATCGATGGCGACAGCATGCAGCCGGAGTTTAAAGAAGGCGATATCGTGATTATCGACCCGGATCTGTGCCCTACCCCAGGAGAATTCGTGGTTGCAAAGAACGGCGGCCATGAAGCCACATTCAAAAAATATCGCCCGTTGGGAATAGGTGTTGATGACTTCGAATTGGTTCCGCTTAACCCAGACTATCCTGTTTTGCGCAGTGCTGACATGAAGTTACAGATCATCGGTGTCATGATCGAGCACCGCATTTACCGCCGTAAACGCTAAAACCCCGCCTCCGCTGGAGGGCTCCGCTGCCCTCCTCGCACCTATCTTGTAAAATCTTACAAACTAAATTCATTTAAATATCAATAACGTGGTATTTTTGCACCCATAAATACCACATTTGTGGTTTACACAATACAACTCAAATTGTAGATTTAATCCCAAGAAGTAATCGCTCTTTAACAAACAGAACCGCGTGACAGGTAAGCCGCTGTGCTCCTGGCAAAACGAAATGGCACCCGATGGGATCGAGGTAAGCGCCGAGTCCGTATGCGTACGGTAAGCGTAGAGGACCACACCGCGACGAGCTGATAAGTCACGCAAGTTGAAACGCCCCGATGATGGGGCGTGCAGTGAATTAATCAAAGGCTTTGGGCCTTTTACTAATCCACTGAGGGCTAACTTATGCGAATTAAGGAATCGGACATACTCCATGAAAATGGCGATTTCTGGGTTTTGAACCACCCAGCAGGTTTCCATGTCATGCGACGAGGATTGACGCACTCTACGTGCGACAGCGCCTATGCCCAACTCGATCTAGCCGTAACTCGCTGTAATTACCTTGCGAATCGGAATCAGCGGCCTGCCCCACACTCTGAATCATCCATGTAATTGCTGTGTGTAGTCTTTGCCCGTCTCCCTTGACGGGCCTTTTTCCTGACTGAGAGTGCATCCACAACGGTGCTATGTCTCGCCCGCTGGCACCGGGTGCGCTCCCAGACATGAAAAGGAGCACTACCGATGAAACCTGAACACCTCCATCGGCTGACGGGGCGCGACGTGCTCCAATATCGCCGCAAACATTTCGACATCTTCACCGGTCTGGCCCTCGCTACTGCGTTCGGCCTGGCTATTACCTTCATTCTCCTTGTAGCGAGGACCGCAGTATGAGCTTAGAAACAAATCTGGAACTTAATAACCAGCTGGTAACCCGTAACAACGAATTGCTGGAACGTCTTATCACCGCGCTGGCCTCTGGCGTACCTCTCCGCGCGGACACCGTGGCACAGGTGCAGGAATACCGCGAAACGGTACCGGAAAACAAAGCGGAAAATACCGTTATCCGCAAAGTTACGCTGGACGATCTGGAGTTCAGCGACATTATCGCCCTGGCTGCATTTTACCCGGACGCGCAGGAGCTCAGCGAAACGATGGTTCAGCGCGTGGTTGATTATCGCGACGCCGAAGGCGAGAAGCGCGTTGTGCAGATCGACGCGCTGGACAGCGCCCTGCAGGGTGTTAAACGCGCTGGCCATCTTAACAAGCCAGCGTTACTTGACCTGTCGCGTAACATCCTGCGCTTCTGGGACGATTTACCTACCATCGCGGCACGCCGTGAATTTGCCGAGCGTTTATTGGACGCACCCGCAGACGGGCGCCATGAAGTGAAGCCGAAGAAGGCAGACAGCAAAGACGAAGAACGCACCGGGCCATTCTACTGCAAGAACGTCGATGGCTCCGCCGCCAGCGAGCTTCACACCTTACGCAAGCTGAACGAACTGCTTAAAAAGGGCCATATCGAGATCACCCGCGTTGAGTACCTCCAGCTGCAGGAAGATTTCGCGCGTAAAAACGCGGCAAAAGGCGGTACCGAAACGGTCGATGACACCGGGGATAATGCTGGCGCGCAGACCGATTTTGCAGTCCTGCGTAAAAAGGCCGAAGGGTTGATCCTCCAGCTGGCGAAAGGTGGTTACCGTGCCGAAGCGGTGGCGATTCTGGAAAAACAGGGTGCTAAAAAACTCGGCGAAGTTGCTGACGAGAACCTCTCAGACGTGATCGCTCAGGCTGAAAAAGCGCTGGAGGGTTAATCATGCCAGACGTTCATGCACGACTTTCCCCGTCTTCAGCGCATCGGTGGATGCGCTGCCCCGGTAGTCTGGCGCTGGAGGCCACGCAACCGGATAAAAGCTCCTCATTCGCAGAAGAAGGTACCGCAGCCCACGCGCTGGGAGAAAAAGTGCTGCGCAACCGCCTAAGCCACCCGGAGCATTATGCGGGTTGCAATGTCGCTATGTTCCTCGGCTCTTATCCACTTGCTGAGCACCCGGATGATACTTCCGGCCCGCAGGTAGATGAGGAAATGGTCGAAGCCGTTGGCCGTTACGTCGACACCGTCTGGGCGCTGTCGCAGGGCAATGAGCTGCTGGTCGAGCAGCGTGTCGACTTCTCCCATATCGTGGGCGTAGAAGAGTCCTTTGGTACCGCCGACGGCGTAATCATCGCGGGCAACGAACTGCAGATCCACGACCTGAAATACGGTAAGGGTGTGCGCGTTGATGCTGAGCAGAACGAGCAGCTGCAACTGTATGCCCTGGGTGCGCTCGAGCAGTTCAGCATGCTGTACGACTTCGATACGGTACGCCTGTTCATCCACCAGCCGCGACTTAACCACGTTTCAGAGTGGGCCCTGACGGTGGAAGAGCTACAGGCGTTCGGCGAACGGGCGCAGGAAGCGGCCGCCAGCGTGATTGTGATGTTCAACATCGCCGATTGCGAAGGCGTCGAAACCCTGCCGCTTGAAAACTTCACACCCGGCGAAAAACAATGTCGGTTCTGTAAGGCAAAAGGCGGTCTGTGCACCGCTGAGGCGCAAGCCAGACTTAACGATGTGAGAGACGATTTTGTCGACCTGACCCAGCCAGTGGGCGAGCAACTCGCAGAAGCCGTCAAACGCGTACCGCTACTGACTGCCGAACAGCTGGCGGATATTTACAGCCAGGTTGGCCTGATTGAGTCTTTTTGCAAAGCGGTGTGCGACCGGGTGAACAGTGAGCTGAACGCAGGGCATCCGGTACCGGGCTTTAAGCTGGTTACTGGTAAACAGGGTAACCGCGCCTGGAGCGATGAAGAAGCCGCCCGCGCGCTGCTGAAAGACCAGTTCCGATATAAAACTGAGGAGGTTTTCGACCTTAAGCTGATTAGCCCAACCAAAGCCGAGAAGCTCATCAAAAAGGCCAGCCCTCGCCGCTGGACGAAAGTCGAAGCGCTGATCACCCGCGCTGACGGTAAGCCCACCATCGCCCCCGAATCCGACCCGCGCCCCGCGCTCAATATCAACCCTGTTAACGATTTCGACGACGTGTCCGACGACGTGCTCGCCGCTGACCTCATCTGATTAAGGAAATACCCATGAAAATTAAACTGAACAATGTCCGCCTGGCTTTCCCTGCTCTGTTCGAAGCAAAAACCGTGAACGGCGAAGGCGACCCGCGCTTCTCTGCTGTTTTCCTGATGGACCCGAAGCACCCGCAACTGGATGAAGTCCGCAAAGCGCTGAAACAGGTAGCGAAGGAAAAATGGGGCGAGAAGTGGGAAACCATTTACGGCCAGCTGGAGAAAAAGCTCAACCTCTGCCTGCATGATGGCGACGAGAAAGCCGAATACGAGAGCTTCCCGGGCAACTTCTTCCTGAATGCTGCCAACAAAGCGCGCCCGGCGGTCATTGACCGCGACCGTTCGCCACTCATCCAGGCTGATGGCCGTCCTTATGCCGGTTGCTATGTCAATGCGGTGATCGATATCTGGGCGCAGGACAACAACTTCGGCAAACGTGTTAACGCATCGCTGGGCGGCGTCCAGTTCCTGCGCGACGGTGACGCCTTCGCTGGCGGCGGTGTTGCCGCACCGGACGACTTCGACGACATCAGCGAAGGTGCAGACGCCTCCGATCTGGTTTAACCCTTACACGCCCGGCCATGCGCCGGGTGTTTTGCAAAGAGCGTCCCTTTTCGCAAAGCACCCGCGAGGAATATCTATGTCTGAAACCATTCTCTGGGGCGACCTGGAAACCTATTGCGAAATACCGATCAACAACGGCACCCACGCTTATGCGGAAGGTGTCGAGGTGATGCTGTTTGCCTGGGCCATCGGCGACGAGCCGGTTAGCGTCTGGGATCTGACTGCTGGCGAACCTATCCCCGGCAGGCTGCGGAAGGCCATCGCTGACCCTGACACTATTCTGTTTTTCCACAATTCACATTTCGACCGCACGGTGCTGCGCCATGCAATGCCGGAGCTGGCACCCGATGTCACTCGCTGGCGCGACACTATGGTGCAGGCGCTGGCGCACGGCCTCCCCGGTGCGCTGGGCGCGCTCTGCGAGGTGCTGGGCGTTCCGCAGGACAAAGCGAAAGATAAAGAAGGTAAAGCGCTGATCCAGCTGTTCTGCAAGCCACGTCCGAAGAACAGCAAACTGCGCCGGGCCACCAGCAAAACCCACCCGGAAGAATGGCGGCGCTTTGTTGCTTACGCTGGCCTTGATATCGAGGCTATGCGCGAAGTACATAAGCGCCTGCCGAAGTGGAACTATAAGGGTGCAGAGCTGGCGCTATGGCATCGTGACCAGCAGATCAATGACCGCGGCGTCTGCATGGATGTGCAGCTGGCGCAGGCGGCGATCGAGGCGGTAGACCTTGAACAAAAACGCCTGGCAAAACGCACGCAGGTGATGACCGACGGCGAAGTGCAGGCAGCCACGCAGCGCGATGCGTTGATTAAGCACATTATTGAATCGTACGGTGTGGAGCTGCCGGACATGCAGCGCAGCACGCTGGAGCGCCGTATGGCGGATCCTGATTTGCCGTCTGCGGTGAAAGAGTTGCTGGCTATCCGCCTACAGGCCAGCACCACCAGCACCAGTAAGTACAAATCGCTGATGAAGGGTGTGAGCAGTGACGGGCGTCTGCGCGGCACGCTGCAGTTCTGCGGAGCATCGCGAACCGGGCGCTGGGCCGGGCGGTTGTTCCAGCCTCAGAACCTGCCCCGCCCTTCACTTGAGCAGGACCAGATAGAAGAGGGCATCGAGGCGCTGAAAGCCGGATGCGCCGATCTGCTGTTCGATAACATCATGGAGCTGACCAGCTCGGCGCTGCGCGGCTGCATCATGGCCCCCGCAGGCAAAAAGCTGGTGGTTAGCGACCTGTCGAATATTGAGGGGCGAAAACTGGCCTGGCTTGCCGGCGAGCAGTGGAAGCTGGACGCATTCCGGGAGTATGACGAGGGGACCGGACCGGACCTGTATAAACTGGCCTACGCCCGCGCCTTCAATATCTCGCCGGACGATGTTGATAAATACCAGCGTCAGATCGGCAAGGTGATGGAGCTGGGCCTCGGCTTTGGCGGTGGCGTCGCGGCGTTCCTGACCTTCGCCCTGGTCTACGGCCTTGACCTCGACGAGCTGGCGAACGCCGCACTGCCGAACATTCCCCGCGATGTTATCCGCGAGGCGAAAAGCTGGTACGACGAATCGGTTAAACGTAAGTCGACCTTCGGCCTGTCCGAGCGTGTATTCATCGCATGTGACTCGCTCAAACGTCTCTGGCGCCGGGCGCATCCCGCGACCTGCGATTTCTGGTACGAGCTTGAGCGCACCGTCCGCACCGCCATCGCTACACCCAAAAAGACGCTGTACTGCGGTTATCTGAAAGTCCGTCGTGATGGCGCATGGCTGCGCATCCAGCTGCCATCCGGGCGCGCACTCTGTTACCCGTCCCCGTCAATCGAGAAGGGAAACATCACCTATCAGGGCGTTAACTCCTACTCGCGCAAATGGCAGCGGCTCAAAACCTATGGCGGAAAGCTGGTGGAAAACATTACACAGGCGGCCGCCCGCGACGTTCTGGCCGGAAACATGCCGCTGATCGAGGATGCCGGTTACAGCATTGTGCTGACGGTACACGATGAGGTAATCACCGAAGCGTCGGACACAGACGATTTTAACGATACGGCGCTTTCCGCGCTGCTCTCCACTAACCCCGAATGGGCGCCCGATATCCCGCTGAATGCTGGCGGCTTCGAGGCGTACCACTACCGTAAGGATTAACCCTATGTCATTTAAATATCGGGACAGTCCGCTTTATTACCGGACTGCGCGGGAGGCTTTGCGCCTTGAGCAGTCCGGCGAGTATGACCGGGCGGCAAAGGTCTGGGCCAAAGCAAACCGCGAATCACGTAACGAACTGAATCAGGACTGGAGCGAACGCCGGTCTGATTTTTGCCTGATGCAGAACATGCGCGAAAAGCGTAAGGCGGTGGGTGAATGAGCTCACCACCAGTAAAAGTCCTCGTTATCACTATCGTGCTTATTGTGATTTGCCAGTTTCTCGCCGAAACATCATGGGGGATCTGGTGATGGCCTACGAACGTGAAAGCCTTATCGAAAAGCACCTCGTCGCCGAAGTGAAAAAGGCTGGAGGGGTCGCCTTTAAGTTCGTATCACCCGGTCGCCGCTCGGTACCGGATCGCATTGTCCTGCTCCCCGGCGGTCGTCTCGTTTTCGTTGAATGCAAAGCACCCGGCAAACCACCACGCTCCGACCAGCTGCGCGAGCACGAACGGCTCCGCGCTCTGGGCTTTACCGTGGTCGTGCTGGATAGCAAAAATCTGGAGGGGATATTGTGAGCTCAGTATTTACCCCCCGCCCCTATCAGGACCTCATCATCAACCACGAAATCGACATTCATCGCTGCAACATCTGGGCGGGCATGGGCATGGGTAAAACCGTGGCGACGCTCACCACGCTGGAAGATCTCTTTATGGCGGGAGCGGAGACTCAGCCCGCGCTGGTTCTCGCGCCGCTGCGTGTGGCTGCCAGCACCTGGCCGGATGAAGCGGTGAAATGGGGGCATCTGCGCAATATCGAGGTGCAGCCGATTGTCGGTAATGCCAAAGCACGCGCCGCGGCGCTGGCGAACAGCAACGCCAGTGTGTTCACCATCAACTACGACAATCTGGTCTGGCTGGTGGAAGAGCTGGGCGGCCGCTGGCCGTTCGGTACCGTTATCCCCGACGAAAGCACCCGGCTGAAATCCTTCCGGCTGCGCGGCGGCGGCAAGCGTGCGGCGGCGCTGGGAAAAGTGGCACATAAGCACGTCCGGCGCTGGATGAATCTCACCGGTACGCCAGCGCCGAACGGCCTGGTGGATTTGTGGGGGCAGGCGTGGTTTGTGGATCAGGGGCAGCGCCTCGGGCGAACTTACGGTGCGTTCACCTCCCGCTGGTTTAACTCGATACAGTTTCCGGGGCAAAGCTGGACGAAGCTGGAGCCGTTCGCCCATTCGCAGGACGAAATACAGCGCGCACTGGCCGACGTCACTATCTCCCTGGACGCCGCCGACTGGTTCGATATCAAAGAGCCCATCCATAACGTTATCCGCGTGGACATGCCGCCGAAGGCCTGCCAGCAGTATCGCGAAATGGAAAAGGAAATGTTCCTCGAACTCAACGGCGAGGGCATTGAAGCGCCGAACGCTGCGGCTAAAACGGTGAAGTGTCTGCAAATTGCCAGCGGCGCGGTGTACACCGACGACGCCGGGAGCTGGTCAGAACTGCACGACGCGAAGCTGCAGGCGCTGGACAGCATACTCACCGAAGCAGCTGGCGCGCCGGTGCTGGTGGCCTACCACTGGAAACATGACCTTGAGCGCCTGCGTAAGGCTTTCCCGAAAGGTCGCCACCTCGACCAGGATCCACAGACGCTGCGCGACTGGAACTCCGGAAAAATACCGGTCCTGTTCGCGCACCCTGCCAGCGCAGGCCACGGCCTGAACATGCAGGATGGCGGCAACATACTGGTTTTTTTCTCGCACTGGTGGGATCTGGAGCAGTATCAGCAAATTATCGAACGCATCGGCCCAACCCGGCAAATTCAGGCCGGACACAACCGCCCGGTGTTCATTCACCACATTATTGCCGCCGACACTATGGATGAAATGGTGATGGAGCGGCGTAACTCAAAACGAACAGTGCAGGACATCCTGCTCGATGCCATGAAGAAGAGAGGTTTGAAATGAATACCATGTTTTTGTTAATGGCGGAGTTTGAAACCTCAACAATTCCGCTTGCGGCCATATCGGAACGCTATCTAGGTATGAAACCTGCCACAGCGGATAAAAAGGCGGGATGTGGTGACCTACCTCTGCCAACATTTCGCATTGGTGATAGTCAGAAATCCCCGCGAATGGTTCACGTCAGCGACCTAGCAGAGTTCATCGACAAAAAGAGAAAGGAAGCAAAGGAAGAACTTAAAAGAATGCAGTAACCCTTCCCATTCAGCACCCCTATAGCACCCCTGAAAAACATAACTTATTGATTTTTATTTGTAGTAAATCCCATCGAGCATTGGTGCAACGCTAAACCGACCACTCCAGTGAACGTCAGTTTTTTCAGGCATTGCGCTGGTTTGGTTGATTTTTTGCATTTCAGAATTACCGTGCATTTTCAAATGTAGAGATTATTTTATCGATATATCATGGGGTTATGTTATTCAGCATCACTGTTCAGGAGGCTCAATAGCGGGGTACTATACCATAACAACAGGAAGCGCCTGTCTCATTGCAAAAGAAAATTGAGATC